>Ga0209461_10000063_pt1 | contig 87670 bp, 76 predicted proteins | sample AgamicAsMarz_FD_187162 | JGI IMG/M metagenome (GOLD analysis project Ga0209461, IMG submission 187162) | Agave microbial communities from Guanajuato, Mexico - As.Ma.rz (SPAdes) (version 2) | ecosystem: Host-associated > Plants > Phyllosphere > Phylloplane/Leaf | place: Guanajuato, Mexico... | reverse complement strand
TTGCCTGGCGGCAACAGCGCGGTGGTCCCACCTGACCCCATGCCGAACTCAGAAGTGAAACGCCGTAGCGCCGATGGTAGTGTGGGGTCTCCCCATGCGAGAGTAGGGAACTGCCAGGCATCAAATTAGCAAGTTAAACCGGGGCAACAAACCGGTGGTTGTAAAGAAATTCGGTGGAGCGGTAGTTCAGTCGGTTAGAATACCTGCCTGTCACGCAGGGGGTCGCGGGTTCGAGTCCCGTCCGTTCCGCCACCCTAATTAGGGGCGTAGTTCAATTGGTAGAGCACCGGTCTCCAAAACCGGGTGTTGGGGGTTCGAGTCCCTCCGCCCCTGCCAGAAACAATCCTTAGCGTTTGCTAAGGATTTTTTTTGCTTTTTTTTCAGCGGCTTTCATACAGAAGATGCCAGACTGGCATCTTTGCCTCATATTTCAATCAATCACTTTGATCTTTAAAAGATCTTTGATCTGGTTCTGTTTGTCGCTGTTCTGCAGCCAAATAGCGTAAAGCGGACGAGAAAGGGTCGTTGTATCCGCTACAAGATGTAATCCCTCTTTTTGTTCTGCCCACAACACCGGTAGCCAGGTGCAACCATTTAGCTGTGGCAACTGTTGATACGCGACTTCCGCAGAGCTGGTCGTTAATGTGGGTACATCGTCACTGGCGATCAACCCCGCTTCATGCTGCTGAAAATCAGCCCCCCACTCCAGTCGCAAGTAATGCAGTTCCGCTTTACTTTTACCTGGCTCAGCAGAATAAAGTGCGAGCGTAAAATGCCCCAATAGTTGGCTGCTGAATTCATCCATTTTCGGTGTTTCGGTGGTGATCAGCAGATCCAGTTGCCGCTCATGTAACTGTTTAACTAATGACTGACGTTGTGCAATGCGTGCTTCGAATTGCAGATTTCCCTGCAGATCATAGAGTCTGCTCAGCCAGTCGCTAAGCATACATTCCCACAATGACGCACTGGCGCCGATAGAAAATTGGTGATGCCGCGAAGTATGTGCAACCTCTTTCCGCGCCGCCTGCCACGTACTCATAAGCGTCTCTGCATAAGGCAGAAGCTTCTCTCCAGCCGCCGTAAGACGGATATTATTACGGTGACGGGTAAAGAGATTAACCCCAAGCTGGTTCTCCAACTGGCGAATACGAAAACTCACTGCGGACTGTGTCAGATAGAGTGATTCAGCCGCCCGGCCAAAGTGACGAGTCCTGCTTACTTCCAGGAAAGTTTTTAGTAATTCCGTATCCACGGTTTTCTCCACAAAAATATTTGTCGTAATGATTTAAATGTTTTGTTTTACACTCTGTCAAGCGTAACTAATACTCCGCGCCATAAATAGCTCGGCCAAAGAATTAGGAGCGTGCAGGATGGCGGAAAGCTTTACGACGACGAATCGTTTTTTCGACAATAAAAATTATCCACGCGGGTTCTCGCGCCACGGTGATTTCACCATCAAAGAGGCTCAACTGCTTGAGCGTCACGGCTATGCGTTTAACGAGCTGGAGCTTGGAAAACGTGAACCAGTGACCGAAGAAGAAACGCAGTTTGTCGCAGTCTGCCGTGGAGAACGTGAACCCTACACGGAAGCAGAACGTGTCTGGCTCAAGTATATGGCCCGCATTAAGCGACCGAAGCGTTTCCACACCTTGTCGGGTGGAAAACCGCAGATGGAAGGCACGGAAGATTACACCGAGTCTGACGATTAAGAGAAAGGGGCTAAGGCCCCTTTTTTTACGTCAGCATATTTTGCAGATGAATGAGTAACCTGTCGATTGCGCGATAACTTAGTGCTTCTTGCAGGTGTGTTCGTTGGATCTCATCCTGCTGTTCCAGATCAGCAATGGTTCTTGCTACCTTCAGTAGACGTTGCCAGGCCCGTATGGAGAAACCCAGACGTGTTAGCGTCTCTTCCAGCCACTCCCCATCCTCTTTTGCAAGCAAGCAGAACTGTTTTGTTTCGCTGCTTTCCAGTCGGGCGTTGAGCTTCTTCTGCCGTTGATGCTGACGAGCATGAGCCTGAATAACGCGTGAGCGTACGGCCTCACTGCATTCACCTTTCTGCTGGGGTTGACTCATTAACCCGGGAGCAGGCAGCGGTATTTCCAGCGAGAGATCAAACCGGTCGAGAAAAGGGCCTGATAACCTTCCCAGATATCGCAGTGTCTGTTCAGGCGTGCTGCGATTATGGTTACCCTGATAATGCCCGGTTGGGCTGGGATTCATGGCCGCAATCAACTGAAAGCGCGCAGGATAAGTGATTTTTGCTCTTGTCCGTGAAATGTGAATCTGGCCTGACTCCAGCGGTTCGCGCAGGGCATCCAGTACACGTCGTTCAAACTCAGGTAGTTCATCCAGAAACAGCACACCGTTGTGCGCCAGCGAAATCTCACCGGGCCCTGGTAATGAACCGCCCCCAACCATTGCTGTCAGGGAAGCGCTGTGATGAGGCGTTCTGAATGGCCTTCGTCGCCAGTGGCGAATGAGGCTATTGCTGTTGAATACACTCATTACTGCTGCGCTTTCCAGTGCTTCCTGATTATTAAGCGGCGGCAATAATCCTCCCAGTCTACTGGCCAGCATGGTTTTTCCGGTTCCTGGCGGTCCTATCAACAATAAATTATGTCCGCCTGCCGCAGTGATTTCTAAAGCGCGCTTCCCTTGTTGCTGTCCAATTACATCGCTCAGATCCTCGCTGTGCCTCTCCTGGACACCCTCAAAAGGGGATGGAGGTGAGAGGGCATGTTTTCCCTCCAGAAAAGCGCATACCTCCTGCAAATGGGCGGCTATGCGGCAATCTTCTGTTTCAGCGAGGCTGGCCTCCGCTTCATTTTCCTGAGCAATGATGATGCGACGCCTGGCTTTCACTGCTTCCATGACACAAGAGATAGCGCCGGAGACTCCACGCAATGCGCCTGTAAGGGCAAGTTCACCTACGAACTCGTAGTCACTCAACATTGGTGCTGTTAGTTGCTCTGAGGCCGCCAGAAGCGCAATCGCAATGGGTAAATCGTATCGTCCTCCTTCTTTTGGAAGATCGGCCGGTGCGAGATTGATCGTGATCCGCTTGGCCGGGAATTCATAACCACTATTGATGATCGCGCTGCGTACCCGATCGCGTGCCTCTTTGACGGTCGTCTCTGGTAATCCGACAATAGTCAGCCCAGGAAGTCCGTTGCTGATGTGCACTTCGACCGTCACCAATGGCGCAGTAACGCCAAGAGCCGCCCGGGTATAAATGACTGACAATGCCATAGTTCCTCCTTGCCATGGCCATTATCGGTTCGTTGCTTTTACCTTTCAGTATCGATATTGCGCATTTACGTGGCTGTTTCCGGTAATTTGCTGCAAGTTCATACCATTTTCATTGCGCTGGAAGAACGCTCGCAATATTGATTTCGCTGGGAAACCAGTGAAATATTTTCACTAGCGTTTTTTATTATATAAAACAATGAGTTTTTGCTGTCTTGCGAGCAAGAGCACAAAAGTGGTCATAAATTTTTCTTGTGTCTTGTCTGAAATCTGTGTTACCTCTTTAGGCATTCCTTCGAACATGAAGCAAGAACGAACAAACATGAAAGCCCTTCTACGAGTGATTAGCCTGGTTGTGATTAGCGTGGTGGTGATTATTATCCCATCGTGCGGGGCTGCACTTGGACGAGGAAAGGCTTAAAAAACAAGCCTTAACGAACTAAGACCCCCGCACCGAAAGGTCCGGGGGTTTTTTTATGACTTAAAAATATAAACGAGGAGTAAAGAATGAGTTGTAGCACAAAATTCTGTTTCTCCCGATATACGGCGGGGAACTGACTATGAATGGGGCACAGTGGGTAGTACATGCGTTGCGGGCACAGAAAGTGGATACGGTTTTTGGCTATCCGGGTGGCGCAATCATGCCGGTTTACGATGCATTGTATGACGGCGGCGTGGAACACCTACTGTGCCGGCACGAGCAGGGTGCTGCGATGGCCGCTATTGGCTATGCCCGCGCAACGGGTAAGACAGGCGTATGCATTGCGACATCCGGTCCGGGCGCTACCAATCTGATTACTGGCCTTGCCGATGCGTTGCTGGATTCCGTTCCGGTGGTGGCGATTACGGGCCAGGTTGCGGCTCCGCTGATGGGTACTGACGCTTTTCAGGAAGTGGATGTGTTGGGCTTGTCGCTGGCCTGCACCAAACACAGCTTTTTGGTTGAATCCCTGGAAGAGCTGCCGCGCATAATGGCTGAAGCCTTCCATGTCGCCAGTTCTGGTCGTCCTGGCCCGGTTCTGGTTGATATCCCGAAAGATATCCAACTGGCGAGTGGCGATCTTGAGCCCTATTTCGCCACCGTTGATGACGTAATCTCCTTCCCACAGGAGCAAGTTGATCAGGCTCGCCAGATGCTGGCGCAGGCTAAAAAACCGATGCTGTATGTTGGCGGCGGCGTTGGCATGGCACAGGCGGTTCCTGCACTGCGTGAGTTCCTGGCTGCAACACAGATGCCGGTAGTTTGTACGCTGAAAGGCCTGGGCGCAGTGGTGCCAGAATATGCTTATTACCTCGGTATGCTGGGGATGCACGGTACTAAAGCGGCGAACTTTGCGGTTCAGGAGTGTGATTTGTTGGTTGCTGTTGGCGCGCGGTTCGACGATCGCGTGACCGGCAAGCTGAATACCTTTGCGCCGCATGCAAAAGTGATTCATATGGATATCGATCCGGCGGAAATGAGTAAGCTGCGTCAGGCGCATGTCGCGTTGCAGGGTGATTTGAATGCGTTGCTCCCGGCGTTGCAACAGGCGCTGTCCATTGATGCATGGCGACAATACGCCGCAGACTTACGCCGCGAGCACGCCTGGCGTTATGACCATCCCGGCGAGGCGATTTATGCGCCGCTGCTGTTAAAGCAACTCTCCGAACGTAAACCGGCGAACAGCGTGGTGACAACCGATGTCGGGCAGCACCAGATGTGGGCCGCGCAACATCTTGAATTTGATCGTCCGGAAAATTTCATCACCTCCAGCGGCTTAGGCACGATGGGTTTTGGCCTGCCTGCGGCGGTTGGCGCGCAGGTCGCCCGCCCGGAGGATACGGTCATCTGTATCTCCGGTGACGGTTCCTTCATGATGAATGTGCAGGAACTGGGCACCGTAAAACGCAAACAGTTGCCGCTGAAGATGGTATTGCTGGACAACCAGCGTTTAGGAATGGTTCGACAATGGCAGCAGTTGTTCTTTAACGAGCGTTATAGCGAAACCACCCTGACTGATAACCCCGATTTCCTCACGCTGGCCAGCGCCTTTGGCATTCCGGGCCAGCACATCACCCGTAAAGACCAGGTTGAAGCGGCACTCGACACCATGCTTTCGAGCTCAGGGCCATACCTGCTTCATGTCTCAATCGACGAACTTGAGAATGTCTGGCCATTGGTGCCGCCCGGCGCCAGTAACTCACAAATGCTGGAGAAATTATCATGATGCAACATCAGGTCGCCGTTGAGGCTCGCTTCAATCCGGAAACGTTAGAGCGCGTGTTGCGCGTAGTGCGCCACCGGGGTTTTCAGGTATGCGCGATGAATATGGAAACCGCCAGCGATGCGCAGAACATAAATATTGAATTGACCGTTGCCAGCCCGCGGCCTGTCGAATTACTGTTTAGCCAACTGAGCAAACTTGTCGACGTTGCCCGGGTTGATATCCGACAACGCGCCACATCATCACAATCACAACAAATCCGCGCGTAAGCGCAAAAGGAAGAACAATGACGACGAAAAAAGCAGACTACATTTGGTTCAATGGCGAGATGGTTCGTTGGGAAGACGCGAAAGTTCACGTGATGTCCCACGCTCTGCACTACGGCACCTCTGTCTTCGAAGGCATCCGTTGCTACGACTCGCACAAAGGCCCGGTAGTCTTCCGCCATCGTGAACATATGCAGCGTCTGCATGATTCCGCCAAAATCTACCGTTTCCCGGTTTCTCAGAGCATTGATGAACTGATGGAAGCCTGCCGCGAAGTGATCCGCAAAAACAACCTGACCAGCGCGTATATCCGTCCGCTGATCTTTGTTGGCGACGTTGGTATGGGCGTGAACCCACCTGCGGGCTACGGCACTGACGTGATTATCGCTGCGTTCCCGTGGGGCGCTTACCTGGGCGCAGAAGCGCTGGAGCAGGGGATCGATGCGATGGTTTCTTCGTGGAACCGTGCTGCGCCGAATACCATCCCGACAGCCGCAAAAGCGGGCGGCAACTACCTCTCCTCTTTGCTGGTCGGCAGCGAAGCGCGCCGTCACGGTTATCAGGAAGGTATTGCGCTGGATGTGAATGGTTATATCTCTGAAGGTGCGGGCGAAAACCTGTTTGAAGTGAAAGACGGCGTTCTGTTCACTCCGCCGTTCACCTCTTCTGCACTGCCGGGGATCACCCGTGATGCCATTATCAAGCTGGCGAAAGAGCTGAATATTGAAGTTCGCGAGCAGGTACTGTCCCGCGAATCGCTGTACCTGGCGGATGAAGTGTTCATGTCCGGTACCGCTGCTGAGATCACCCCGGTTCGTAGCGTTGATGGTATTCAGGTTGGCGAAGGTCGTTGCGGCCCGGTCACCAAACGTATTCAGCAAGCATTCTTTGGCCTCTTCACCGGTGAAACGGAAGATAAGTGGGGCTGGTTGGATCAAGTTAATCCATAAATACCCGTCATACTTCAGGTTGTAGGTGCGTTGGCTGCACTCGTTCACCCCAGTCACTTACTTATGTAAGCTCCTGGGGATTCGCTCGCTTGCCGCCTTCCTACAACCCGAATTATTTAGGGTATAGCAAATAAATATGGGATGGCACGTACCACCCCATCGACAAGACAGACGGGAGTAAAAGAGCATGCCTAAGTACCGTTCCGCCACCACCACACACGGGCGCAATATGGCGGGTGCCCGCGCGCTGTGGCGCGCAACCGGGATGACCGACGCCGATTTCGGCAAGCCGATTATTGCTGTCGTGAACTCGTTTACCCAGTTCGTGCCCGGGCACGTTCACCTGCGCGATCTTGGTAAGCTGGTTGCAGAGCAAATCGAAGCCGCAGGCGGCGTGGCGAAAGAGTTCAACACCATTGCCGTCGATGACGGTATCGCCATGGGCCACGGCGGCATGCTGTATTCACTGCCCTCCCGCGAGCTGATTGCTGATTCTGTTGAATATATGGTGAATGCCCACTGCGCCGATGCGATGGTGTGTATTTCCAACTGCGACAAAATCACCCCGGGGATGTTGATGGCTTCCCTGCGCCTCAATATTCCGGTGATTTTCGTCTCCGGCGGCCCGATGGAAGCCGGGAAGACCAAACTCTCTAACCAGATCATCAAGCTGGATCTGGTTGATGCGATGATTCAGGGCGCAGACCCGAAAGTCTCTGATGACCAGAGCGACCAGGTGGAACGTTCCGCATGCCCGACCTGCGGCTCCTGTTCCGGCATGTTCACCGCCAACTCGATGAACTGCCTGACTGAAGCGCTGGGGCTGTCGCAGCCGGGCAACGGTTCGTTGCTGGCGACTCACGCCGATCGCAAAGAGTTGTTTATCAACGCTGGCAAACGCATTGTTGAGCTGACTAAACGTTACTACGAGCAGGACGATGCTTCGGCGCTGCCGCGCGCTATCGCCAGCAAAGCAGCGTTCGAAAATGCCATGACGCTGGACATCGCAATGGGCGGTTCGACCAATACCGTTCTGCACCTGCTGGCGGCGGCGCAGGAAGCCGAAATTGATTTCACCATGAGTGACATCGATCAGCTTTCCCGCAAAGTTCCACAACTGTGTAAAGTCGCGCCGAGTACGCAGAAATACCATATGGAAGATGTCCACCGTGCGGGTGGCGTGCTGGGTATTCTGGGTGAACTGGATCGCGCAGGCCTGTTAAACCGGGACGTGAAAAACGTGCTCGGTCTGACGCTGCCGCAAACGCTTGAGCAGTACGATGTCATGCTGACCAAAGACGACGCGGTGAAAACCATGTTCCGCGCTGGCCCGGCAGGCATTCGCACCACACAGGCTTTCTCACAGAATTGCCGTTGGGACACGCTGGATGACGATCGCGCTGCAGGTTGTATTCGCTCGCTGGAGCATGCATACAGCAAAGATGGCGGTCTGGCCGTACTGTACGGCAACTTTGCCGAAAACGGCTGTATCGTGAAAACCGCAGGCGTGGATGACAGCAACCTGAAATTCACCGGTCCGGCAAAAGTGTATGAAAGCCAGGATGCAGCCGTTGAGGCTATTCTCGGCGGTAAAGTTGTCGCAGGTGATGTGGTGGTGATCCGCTATGAAGGGCCGAAAGGCGGGCCGGGCATGCAGGAGATGCTGTATCCGACCAGCTTCCTGAAGTCGATGGGCCTGGGTAAAGCCTGTGCGCTGATCACCGACGGGCGTTTCTCTGGCGGGACATCCGGCCTTTCCATCGGCCACGTTTCCCCGGAAGCGGCCAGCGGCGGCAACATCGGGTTGATTGAAGATGGCGACATCATCGCTATCGATATCCCGAACCGTGGTATTCAGTTGCAGGTCAGCGACCAGCAGCTGGCGGCGCGTCGTGAAGCACAGGAAGCCCGCGGTGATAAAGCCTGGACGCCGGTGGATCGCGAACGTCAGGTCTCCTTCGCGCTGCGCGCTTACGCCAGTCTTGCAACCAGTGCAGACAAAGGTGCGGTGCGCGATAAATCCAAACTTGGGGGTTAATGATGGCCGAATCCCAACCCCTCTCCGCCGCCCCCGAAGGGGCGGAATATTTGAGGGCAGTGCTGCGCGCGCCGGTTTATGAAGTGGCGCAGGTGACGCCGCTGCAAAAAATGGACAAGCTCTCTTCGCGCCTGGATAACGTCATTCTGGTAAAACGCGAAGATCGCCAGCCAGTGCACAGCTTCAAGCTGCGCGGTGCTTACGCGATGATTGCTGGGTTAACCGCCGAGCAGAAATCGCATGGCGTAATCACGGCATCCGCAGGCAATCACGCGCAGGGCGTGGCGATGTCCTCCACGCGCCTCGGCATCAAATCGCTGATCGTGATGCCAGTGGCGACAGCCGACATCAAAGTCGATGCGGTACGCAGTTTTGGCGGAGAGGTGCTGCTGCATGGCGCCAATTTTGATGAAGCGAAAGCCAAAGCCATTGAGCTGTCGCAGCAGCAAGGGTTCACGTTTGTCCCGCCGTTCGATCATCCGATGGTGATTGCCGGGCAGGGAACGCTGGCGCTGGAGTTGTTGCAGCAGGATGCGCATATCGACCGGATCTTTGTACCGGTCGGCGGCGGCGGCCTGGCAGCGGGTGTCGCGGTGCTGGTTAAGCAACTGATGCCGCAAATCAAAGTGATTGCTGTCGAAGCGGAAGATTCCGCCTGCCTGAAAGCAGCACTGGACGCCGGGCATCCGGTCGATCTGCCTCGCGTTGGGCTGTTTGCCGAAGGCGTTGCGGTTAAACGTATCGGTGACGAAACCTTCCGTCTGTGCCAGGAGTACCTCGACGATATCATTACCGTTGATAGCGATGCGATTTGCGCGGCGATGAAAGATCTGTTCGAAGATGTGCGGGCGGTTGCGGAACCGTCCGGCGCGCTGGCGCTGGCGGGGATGAAGAAATATATCGCCAAACACAACATTCACGGTGAACGGCTGGCGCATGTGCTCTCTGGCGCAAACGTCAATTTCCACGGCTTACGCTATGTTTCTGAACGCTGTGAACTGGGCGAGCAACGCGAAGCGCTGCTGGCGGTAACCATTCCGGAAGAGAAGGGTAGCTTCCTGAAATTCTGCCAGTTGCTGGGCGGACGTTCTGTTACCGAATTTAACTACCGTTTCGCCGATGCGAAAAATGCCTGCATTTTTGTCGGCGTGCGTTTGAGTCGCGGTCTGGAAGAGCGTCAGGAGATCCTTTCATTGCTGAACGACGGTGGTTACAGCGTTGTGGATCTCTCCGACGATGAGATGGCGAAACTGCACGTGCGCTATATGGTTGGCGGGCGGCCGTCGAAACCGTTGCAGGAGCGTTTGTACAGCTTCGAGTTCCCGGAATCTCCGGGCGCGCTGCTGAAATTCCTGCATACGCTCGGTACGCACTGGAATATTTCGCTGTTCCACTATCGCAGCCATGGCACGGATTATGGCCGCGTGCTGGCGGCGTTTGAACTGGGCGATCACGAGCCGGATTTCGAAACCCGGCTCAATGAACTGGGTTATGACTGCCACGATGAAACGCATAACCCGGCATTCCGTTTCTTCCTGGCGGGTTAGTTGTTCGGCAGAATTTTCCAGAAGGCATCGATAAGCGGCTCATAGAGCCGCTTTTTTTGTACGCACACGCCAAGCTCGAACGGCGTTTTTTCATCGCTACGTTCGAGGATCATCACGCGATTACGCACCGGCTCCGGGCTATTCTCCAGCACCACTTCCGGGATCAGCGCCACGCCGCACCCCAGCGCGACCATGGAAACCATTGCTTCGTGCCCGCCAACGGTCGCGTAAATGGCGGGATTGCTGATTTTATGACGGCGAAACCACAGCTCAATGCGCCGACGCACCGGCCCCTGATCGGCCATGATAAATGGCACTGTTGACCAGTCAGGCTCGGTTTGCGACACCTGGTTACGCACCGGACATGGCAGCGCCGGAGCAATCAGAACCACCGCCAGATTCTCCAGCATTGAAAACGCCACTGCGCCGGGGAGCGTTTCCGGCTTGCCGGCAATCGCCAGATCCGCTTCACCGGTGACCACTTTTTCCATGGCATCGGCAGCATCGCCGGTGGTGAGTTTGATCTCCACTGACGGATGTTCCGCGCGAAAGCGGTCGAGGATTGGCGGTAAATGGCTGTAGGCTGCGGTGACCGAACAGAACAGGTGCAGTTCGCCGGAGAGCGATGGGCCTTGCTGGTCTATCGAGTGGCGGAGTTGCTGATACTGTAATAACGTTTGTTGAGCAAAGGTGCGTAACTCTTCTCCCGCATCGGTCAGCGTGACGGTGCGGTTATCGCGTACAAACAGCGGTTGCCCAAGGTCTTCTTCCAGCCGTTGGATCTGGCGTGAAAGCGTGGAGGGACTGACATGCATGGCGCGCGCGCTACGGCCAAAATGGCGGCTTTCCGCCAGATGCAGGAAGGTTTTCAGATCGCGTAAATCCATGAGACAGGCTCCACAAATTTACATTGCAAAAATTGCAATGTAACATTGTTAATATATCAATTTAAGCAACGCATTTCCTGTCATATAGTGGGTTCAATCTCGCGAATAAGCGAACTGAACAATAAGCACGACAACACAACATCATGAGGTCTTACCATGGCTAACTACTTTAATACACTGAACCTGCGCCAGCAGCTGGCGCAGCTGGGCAAATGTCGCTTTATGGCGCGTGAAGAATTTGCCGATGGCGCAAGCTACCTTCAGGGTAAAAAAGTGGTCATTGTCGGCTGCGGCGCTCAGGGTCTGAACCAGGGCCTGAACATGCGCGACTCCGGTCTGGATATCTCTTACGCTCTGCGTAAAGAAGCCATCGCGGAAAAACGCGCCTCCTGGCGTAAAGCGACCGAAAACGGTTTTAAAGTAGGCACCTACGAAGAGCTGATCCCGCAGGCGGATCTGGTTGTTAACCTGACGCCGGACAAACAGCACTCTGACGTTGTGCGCTCCGTACAGCCGCTGATGAAAGATGGCGCTGCGCTGGGTTACTCTCACGGTTTTAACATCGTCGAAGTGGGCGAGCAGATCCGTAAAGACATCACCGTCGTAATGGTAGCGCCGAAGTGCCCGGGTACCGAAGTGCGTGAAGAGTACAAACGCGGCTTTGGCGTGCCGACGCTTATCGCTGTTCACCCGGAAAACGATCCGAAAGGCGAAGGCATGGCGATTGCCAAAGCGTGGGCTGCGGCGACCGGCGGTCATCGCGCAGGCGTTCTGGAATCCTCTTTCGTAGCGGAAGTGAAATCTGACCTGATGGGCGAGCAGACCATTCTCTGCGGTATGTTACAGGCCGGTTCTCTGCTGTGCTTCGACAAGCTGGTGGCCGAAGGCACTGACCCGGCTTATGCCGAAAAACTGATCCAGTTTGGCTGGGAAACCGTGACCGAAGCCCTGAAGCAGGGCGGTATCACACTGATGATGGATCGTCTGTCTAACCCGGCGAAACTGCGTGCTTACGCGCTGTCCGAACAACTGAAAGGCATCATGGCGCCGCTGTTCCAGAAACATATGGATGACATCATCTCCGGTGAATTCTCTTCCGGCATGATGGCTGACTGGGCCAACGACGATAAAAAACTGCTGACCTGGCGTGAGGAGACCGGTAAAACCGCGTTTGAAACCGCACCGCAGTTTGAAGGCAAAATCAGCGAGCAAGAGTACTTCGACAAAGGCGTACTGATGATTGCGATGGTGAAAGCGGGCGTTGAGCTGGCGTTCGAAACCATGGTGGCTTCCGGCATTATCGAAGAGTCTGCGTACTATGAGTCTCTGCACGAGCTGCCGCTGATCGCTAACACCATCGCGCGTAAGCGTCTGTATGAGATGAACGTCGTGATCTCCGATACCGCTGAGTACGGCAACTACCTGTTCTCTTATGCCTGCGTGCCGCTGCTGAAAGAGTTTATGACCACGCTGCAAACCGGCGATCTGGGCAAAGCGATTGCGGAAGGCGCGGTTGATAACGCGCAGCTGCGTGATGTGAACGAAGCGATTCGCAACCATGCGATTGAGAAAGTGGGCCAGAAACTGCGTGGCTACATGACGGATATGAAACGTATCGCAGTAGCGGGTTAATTCCCCGTCGTCTTTCGGCCTGCGGATGCGTTGGCGGCGTTCGTACACCCCGGTTACTTCCGGGGATGTGCTCACTTGCCGTCTTCCCGTAAGCCGGAATGGAAAGCAGTAACAAACGTAGGCCCGGTAAGCGTTAGCGCCACCGGGTTTTTTATTAGTTGCGGTACAGCACTTTAATGATGTGATAACCGAACTGAGTGCGCAGCGGGCCGGTTGGTTCCAGCACCGGGCAGGAGAACACCACTTTGTCGAACGCCGGTACCATCTGGCCCTGACGGAATTCGCCTAAATGACCGCCTTTTTTACCTGACGGGCAGATAGAGTGTTTCTTCGCCAGTTTCTCGAAATCGCCGCCGTTTTTGATCTGCTCCAGAAGATCCTGTGCCAGTTTCTCTTCTTTAACAAGGATATGGAGTGCTGCTGCGGTTTTTGCCATGATCGTGCCTTGAGTGTGCGAGTTTACGCTGGCTATACTACCACGCTGTTATACACTTCGATCTCTTTGTTGGCTGTGTCTGTTCACCCCGGTGACTTACTTCTGTAAGCTCCTGAGGATTCAGCTTTGCTGCCTTGATGCAGTCTGAATGGTGTTGTGTACAATTTTCTCCCTCCCGTTTTTCATTGAGTGATCTTTTATGCGTTTGAACCCCGGACAACAACAAGCCGTCGAATTCGTCACCGGACCCTGCCTGGTGCTTGCGGGCGCGGGATCCGGTAAAACACGCGTGATCACCAACAAAATCGCTCATCTGATCCGCGGCTGCGGCTATCAGGCAAAACATATCGCGGCGGTGACTTTTACCAACAAAGCGGCGCGCGAAATGAAAGAGCGTGTGGCACAGACGCTGGGGCGCAAAGAGGCGCGTGGTTTGATGATCTCTACCTTTCACACGCTGGGGCTAACGATCATTAAGCGCGAGTTCGCCGCATTGGGGATGAAATCCAACTTTTCGCTGTTTGATGACACCGATCAGGTCGCGTTGCTGAAAGAGCTGACCGAAGGGCTGATCGACGATGACAAAGTGGTGTTGCAGCAGTTGATCTCTACGATCTCGAACTGGAAAAACGATCTGCTGACGCCGCCGCAGGCTGCCGCACAGGCAAAGGGCGAGCGCGATCGTATTTTTGCTCATTGCTATGGCCTGTACGATAGCCATATGAAATCGTGCAATGTGCTCGATTTCGACGATTTGATTTTGCTGCCGACACTGTTATTGCAACGCAATGAAGAGGTGCGCGAGCGCTGGCAGAACAAGATTCGCTATCTGCTGGTGGATGAATATCAGGATACCAATACCAGCCAGTACGAGCTGGTAAAATTGCTGGTGGGGCAGCGCGCGCGCTTTACCGTGGTGGGCGATGACGATCAGTCGATCTACTCCTGGCGCGGCGCGCGTCCGCAAAACTTGGTGCTGCTGAGTCAGGATTTTCCGGCGCTGCAGGTGATTAAGCTGGAGCAAAACTACCGCTCATCCGGGCGTATTCTGAAGGCGGCAAACATCCTGATCGCCAACAACCCGCACGTATTTGAAAAGCGTCTTTTTTCAGAGCTGGGCTACGGGCCGGAGCTGAAGATCCTTAGCGCTAATCACGAAGAACATGAAGCCGAACGTGTTACCGGGGAGCTGATCGCCCATCACTTCGTCAACAAAACCCAGTACAAAGATTATGCGATTCTTTATCGCGGTAACCATCAGTCGCGGGTGTTTGAAAAATTCCTGATGCAGAACCGCATCCCGTACAAGATTTCCGGCGGCACGTCGTTTTTCTCGCGGCCGGAAATCAAAGATCTGCTGGCTTACTTGCGTGTGCTGACCAATACGGAAGACGACAGCGCGTTTTTGCGGATTGTGAATACGCCGAAGCGTGAGATTGGCTCAGCTACCCTGCAAAAGCTGGGGGAGTGGGCGATGCTGCGTAACAAAAGCCTGTTTGCTGCCAGCTTTGATGTTGGCCTGAACCAGACGCTCACCGGACGTGGCTATGAATCATTGACGCGCTTTACGCAGTGGCTGGGTGATGTGCAGCAGTTGTCCGAGCGTGAGCCGATTGCCGCGGTGCGCGATTTGATCCACGGCATCGACTATGAATCCTGGCTGTTTGAAACCTCGCCCAGCCCGAAAGCCGCCGAGATGCGAATGAAAAACGTCAACACGCTGTTTGGCTGGATGACGGAAATGCTGGAAGGCAACGAACTGGATGAGCCGATGACGCTGGCGGAGGTGGTCACGCGTTTTACCCTGCGCGATATGATGGAGCGCGGTGAGAGCGATGACGAATCTGACCAGGTGCAGCTAATGACGTTACACGCCTCCAAAGGGCTGGAATTTCCGTATGTCTTCCTGGTCGGTATGGAAGAGGGATTACTGCCGCATCAAAGCAGCATCGATGAGGATAACGTCGATGAAGAGCGACGCCTTGCCTATGTGGGTATCACCCGGGCGCAGAAGGAGCTGATTTTCACCCTCTGTAAAGAGCGCCGTCAGTATGGTGAACTGGTGCGTCCGGAGCCCAGCCGTTTCCTGCTGGAATTACCGCAGGATGACCTGATCTGGGAGCAGGAGCGCAAAGTGGTGAGCGCTGAAGAGCGGATGCACAAAGGCCAGGCCAACGTGGCAAATATTCGCGCCATGCTGGCGAAGGCGAAAGAGAAGTAAAAAGCCCGGATACCGGGCTTCACACTTACTGGATTTCCAGCGGCCAGTGGACGTAGCTTTGCCACTGGCTTTCCTGCTCGATTAACTCCGCGCCCAGCGGGTGACTTTTCAGCCAGCCCTGCGGCAACGACAGCGTCAGTTTTTCTCCTTGCGCGCTGACGATAATTTCCGGCAACAAATCGTCGCGACGGCGGCTGGCAAAAATAATCGCCAGGCGCAGCAGGCGGCAGAGATGTTCCGCAACGCGCGGCGGGACGGCGTTTTGCTGATGCAGGGAAGAGAGATCGACGGCGTTGGTCTGATTCAGTAGCAGCGTGGCGAGCAGTTTTTTCTGCGCTGGCGTAAAGCCCGGCAGATCGAGATTGCGTACCAGCCATGCTGCATGCAGCGGTGCCTGTTTAAATTCAATACTCAGACCAATTTCATGCAGTTCGCAGGCAACTTGCAGTATTTCGATGCTGTAGGCATCAAGTTCCCACTCTTTTTCCACACCCAGCGCAAAGCGTTTTGCCAGCGCAGTCACGCGACGGGCTTGATCGGTATCGATAATAAAACGGCGCTGAATGTTGCGCAGCGTACGGCTGCGAATATCCTGATCGACCGTCAGATGGAGCATGCCATAGACCAGCCCTTCACGCAGCGCGCCGCCAGCCAGCGTCATGCTGGCAATATTCATCTCGGTGAAGATAGCGATCAGAATCGCCAGCCCGCTTGGAAAGACCAGCGCGCGCTCCAGCGTCAGGCCTTCGATCTCCAGCTCTTCAAGCCGCCCGCACTGAATAGCGCGCTGCTTAAGCTGCTGAAGTTTGGCGAGAGTAATGCGTTCATCCATACCCTGCGCCATCATGATTTCTTGCAGGGCCTGCACGGTGCCGGATGCGCCAACGCACACTTTCCAGCCGTGCAAACGAAGCTCATCGGCGACCGGGCGCAGCACTTCACGCGCAGCACGCTCTGCGGCGTCGAAATTTTCCTGTCCGAGATTGCGGTCGGTAAAAAAACGTTCAAGCCAGGTGACGCAGCCCATCGACAGACTGAATAGCGAAGTGGTTTGCGCGCCGGTGCCGGTCACCAGCTCGGTGCTGGCGCCGCCGATATCCACCACCAGGCGCTGATCCGCGCCGCCGGTAGTATGCGCAACACCCTGATAAATCAGGCGCGCTTCCTCTTCGCCGCTGATGACTTGCACCGGGCAACCGAGGATGGCTTGCGCTTTGTCGAGAAATTCCTGGGCGTTGACCGCCAGGCGGAGCGTGGCCGTTGCCACAACGCGGATTTGCTGGGCTGGAATATCCTGAAGACGCTCTGAAAACAGACGCAGACATTGCCAGCCGCGTTCCATCGCTTCCTGGGAAAGCTGATTTTCGCTACTCAGGCCCGCCGCCAGGCGAACCTTGCGTTTGATGCGGGAAAGCGTCTGAATGCTTCCCGCCACCTCGCGCACAACCAGCATATGAAAACTGTTGGAGCCAAGATCAATGGCGGCATAGAGCGAGGCGGAACCAAGCATATTTTTTAACCTGAACGACGGCGATTACGTGGCGCACCACCACTGCGGCGCGGACCGTTACCTGAGCGCGGACGCGTCAGGCGTTTCGGCGGCGGCAATTCGCTGAGCAGCGCATCCGGATTATATTTGCTCACCGGAATTGAGTGCCCAATATACGTTTCAATCGCGGGCAGGTTCAGCGCGTACTCTTCACAAGCAAGGCTGATAGAGTTGCCGCTGGCACCCGCACGACCCGTACGACCGATGCGGTGCACGTAGTCTTCGCAGTCGTCCGGCAGATCGTAGTTAAAGACGTGGGTAACAGCAGGAATATGCAGACCACGTGCAGCAACGTCTGTAGCGACCAGAATATCGAGATCGCCGCGGGTAAATTCATCAAGAATACGCAGGCGTTTTTTCTGCGCTACGTCGCCAGTCAGCAGACCAACACGATGACCATCGGCAGCCAGATGGCCCCAGATATCTTCACAGCGGTGCTTGGTGTTGGCGAAAATAATGGCGCGATCCGGCCACTCTTCTTCAATCAGCGTTTGCAGCAGACGCATTTTCTCTTCATTAGAAGGATAGAAAAGCTCTTCTTTAATGCGGTGGCCGGTTTTCTGTTCCGGTTCCACTTCGACGTATTCTGCGTTGTTCATCTGCTCGAATGCGAGTTCACGTACCCGATAAGAGAGGGTGGCGGAGAACAGCATGTTCAGACGCTGTGTGGCTACCGGCATGCGGCGGAATAGCCAACGGATATCTTTAATAAAGCCCAGATCGTACATACGATCGGCTTCGTCCAGCACCACGACCTGAACTGCGGCCAGGTTAATATGGTTCTGTTTGGTGTAATCGATCATACGACCGGTGGTGCCGATCAGAATATCGACGCCGCTTTCCAGCACTTTGAGCTGTTTGTCGTAACCATCACCGCCGTAAGCCAGACCCAGTTTCAGACCTGTTGACTGTGCAAGCGGTTCTGCATCGGCATGAATTTGTACCGCAAGTTCACGCGTCGGCGCCATAATAATTGCGCGCGGCTGGTTCACTTTACGGTCTTCGATCGCCGGGTGAGAGAGGAGATAATGAAACGTTGACGTTAAGAACGCCATCGTTTTACCGGTACCGGTTTGCGCCTGACCTGCAACGTCACGGCCCGCCAGCGTTAGCGGAAGAGCCAGAGCCTGTATAGGCGTGCAATTATGAAACCCTTTATTTTCAAGGGCTTCGATCACCTTTGGGTGCAGGGCGAAGTCGGAAAACTTCTGTTCAGTTAAATGTGTTTTGCTCATAGTGTGGTAGAATATCAGCTTACTATTGCTTTACGAAAGCGTATCCGGTGAAATAAAGTCAACCTTTAGTTGGTTATTGTGGCATCAATACGTTGCTGTTTTATGCTACACCAACACACCAGGCTTATTCCTGTGGAGTTATATATGAGCGATAAAATTATTCACCTGACTGACGATAGTTTTGACACGGATGTACTCAAAGCGAACGGGCTTGTTCTCGTTGATTTCTGGGCAGAGTGGTGTGGACCGTGCAAAATGATCGCCCCGATTCTGGATGAAGTCGCTAATGAGTACGAAGGCAAACTGACCATTGCGAAACTGAATATCGACCAGAACCCAGGCACCGCGCCGAAGTACGGTATTCGTGGTATCCCAACCCTGCTGCTGTTTAAAAACGGCGAAGTGGCTGCGACCAAAGTGGGCGCCTTGTCCAAAGGCCAACTGAAAGAGTTCCTGGACGCCAACCTGGCGTAATATCAGGTTCTGCCGGCGCGCCAGTCGTCCTAATTTTTTAGGATCGCTGGACGCCCGGCTTCTGCCGTGCTAATTTAGTTTTGACTTCGTTTTGAACATACCTTTAGTTGTTTGAACCTTGCATTACCCGATACTTCCCGCAGAGCAATATCGCCGCGACGGAAGTAAACAGATTCCGGGCTTATCACTCATTCCGTCTTGTCGTTTCAGTTCTGCGTACTTTCTTGTGACCAGGCACCGATCAGATATGAGTTGATGGCCGTTAACAGGCATGGATGACCCTGCCATACCATTCACAACATTAAGTTCGAGATTTACCCCGAGTTTAAGAACCCACACCATTATGAATCTTACCGAATTAAAGAATACGCCGGTTTCTGAGCTGATCACTCTCGGCGAAAATATGGGGCTGGAAAACCTGGCCCGTATGCGCAAACAGGACATCATTTTCGCCATCCTGAAGCAGCACGCGAAGAGTGGCGAAGATATCTTTGGCGACGGTGTGCTGGAGATTCTGCAGGATGGATTTGGTTTCCTCCGTTCCGCAGACAGCTCCTACCTCGCCGGCCCTGACGACATCTACGTATCCCCCAGCCAAATTCGCCGTTTCAACCTCCGCACCGGTGACACCATTTCAGGTAAGATTCGCCCGCCTAAAGAAGGTGAACGTTACTTTGCACTGCTGAAAGTTAACGAGGTGAATTTCGATAAGCCGGAAAACGCGCGTAATAAGATTCTGTTCGAAAACTTAACGCCGCTGCACGCAAACTCTCGTCTGCGTATGGAGCGTGGTAATGGTTCGACCGAAGACTTAACCGCTCGCGTACTGGATCTGGCATCGCCGATCGGCCGCGGCCAGCGTGGTCTGATTGTTGCGCCGCCGAAAGCGGGTAAAACCATGCTGCTGCAGAACATCGCGCAGAGCATTGCGTATAACCATCCGGATTGCGTACTGATGGTGCTGCTGATTGACGAACGTCCGGAAGAAGTGACGGAAATGCAGCGTCTGGTAAAAGGCGAAGTGGTTGCTTCTACCTTCGATGAACCGGCTTCCCGCCACGTGCAGGTTGCTGAAATGGTTATCGAAAAAGCCAAACGTCTGGTTGAGCACAAGAAAGACGTTATCATTCTGCTGGATTCCATCACCCGCCTGGCGCGTGCTTACAACACCGTCGTACCGGCTTCCGGTAAAGTGTTGACGGGTGGTGTGGATGCTAACGCCCTGCATCGTCCGAAGCGTTTCTTCGGTGCTGCGCGTAACGTGGAAGAGGGCGGCAGCCTGACCATTATCGCGACTGCGCTGATCGATACCGGTTCGAAGATGGATGAAGTGATTTACGAAGAGTTTAAAGGCACCGGTAACATGGAACTGCATCTCTCTCGTAAAATCGCAGAAAAACGCGTCTTCCCGGCGATTGATTACAACCGTTCCGGTACGCGTAAAGAAGAGCTGCTCACCACTCAGGAAGAGCTGCAGAAGATGTGGATCCTGCGCAAAATCATCCATCCAATGGGTGAAATTGATGCAATGGAGTTCCTCATCAACAAGCTGGCGATGACGAAGACAAATGATGAATTCTTCGACATGATGAAGCGCTCTTAATTCAAATAAACCTCAGAAACGCCACGTTTTTACGTGGCGTTTTTCATTTCTGGGCTATACGCTATATGCACCAGGACAGGTATCGTCCAACACTGGCGACGGCTGGATGGCGTTTCGAAGGTCAAAACCTTCCATTTGGCTGAAAAGCAAACAATAACGCCTGTGATTGACCTGCATTCTCCTTTTATGGAGTGTAGCAACGTCGTTATACTGCCAGGATCAACATTTGCTGAGAGCATGCATTGTGAGTTTATCCACTGCGATTACTGAATTATTCGGTATTTTCTTGTTTACAACGGTTTTCCTGTTTTTCGCCCGGAAAATGGCGAAGCACGTTGGCCTGGTAGACAAACCTAACTCCCGAAAACGACACCAGGGGCTAATCCCATTGGTTGGCGGTATTTCAGTTTACGCGGGGATTTGCTTCACTTTCAGCATTACAGACTACTACATTCCCCACGTTGGCCTTTATCTTGCCTGCGCAGGCGTGCTGGCGTTTGTCGGGGCGCTGGACGATCGTTTCGATATCAGCGTCAAAACCCGCGCCGCTATTCAGACGGTTATTGCCGTTGTGATGATGTGGGCCGGTAATCTCTACCTTAGCAGCCTCGGCTATATCTTTGGATCGTGGGAGATGGTGCTGGGGCCGTTTGGCTATCTGCTTACGCTGTTTGCCGTTTGGGCGGCAATTAACGCGTTTAATATGGTAGACGGCATTGATGGTCTGCTCGGCGGCCTTTCCTGCGTCTCGTTTGCGGCGATTGGTATTATTTTATGGTTTGATGGCCAGACCAGCCTGGCGCTGTGGTGCTTTGCCATGATCGCGGCAATTCTGCCTTATATTCTGCTCAACCTTGGCCTGCTGGGGCGGCGTTATAAAGTGTTTATGGGCGATGCCGGCAGCACGCTGATTGGTTTCACCATCATCTGGATTTTACTGGAAACGACTCAGGGTAAGACCCATCCGATAAGCCCGGTGACGGCGCTATGGATTATTGCTATCCCCTTGATGGACATGGTGGCGATTACCTACCGACGTCTGCGTAAAGGCATGAGTCCATTCTCACCCGATCGCCAGCATATTCACCATCTCATCATGCGGGCGGGTTTCAGTTCCCGTCAGGCATTTGTGCTCATTACGTTCGCTGCGGCAATACTGGCCAGCATTGGCGTCGTGACAGAGTACCTTCATTTTATTCCTGAATGGGTAATGTTGGCATTGTTTTTGCTGGCATTCTTCTTATACGGTTACTGCATCAAACGCGCCTGGAAAGTTGCGCGCTTAATGAAACGAGTTAAACGCAGAATGCGCCGTCACAGCGCGTCTAAATCAACACTAACCAAGTAAATCCGGGAAAGCGATGACTCAACCATTGTCGGGAACACCTTCAGCGGGTACGGAAAATGAGCTGGATATTCGAGGACTGTTTCGTACTTTGTGGGCAGGAAAACTGTGGATTGGGGGGATGGCGCTGCTGTTTGCATTGATTGCGCTGGCCTGGACTTTCTTTGCGCGGCAGGAATGGAGTGCGACGGCCATTACGGATAGCCCCACGGTTAACATGCTTGGCGGATTTTACTCCCAGCAGCAGTTTTTACGTAATCTGGATGTGAAGGCGAATCTGGCGCCCATTGAACAACCTTCGGTAATGGATGAATCCTATAAAGAGTTCGTTGTGCAACTGGCTTCATGGGACACGCGCCGTGATTTTTGGTTGCAGACGGACTACTACAAGCAGCGTCTGGTGGGTAACAGTAAAGCTGATGCAGCGACGCTGGATGAGTTAATCAACAATATCCAGTACACGCCGGGCGATGTGGCTCGCAATCTGAATGACAACGTCAAGCTGATTGCTGAGACCGCGCCGGATGCGAACAATTTGTTGCGCCAGTATGTGGCTTTCGCCAGCCAGCGTGCCGCCAGCCATTTAAACGATGAGCTGAAAGGGGCATGGGCCGCGCGTACCATCCAGATGAAAGCCCAGGTTAAGCGCCAGGAAGAGGTGGCGAAAGCGATCTACAACCGTCGCCTGCATAATGTTGAGCAGGCGCTGAAAGTTGCTGAGCAGCATAATATTTCGCGCAATGAAACCGAGGTTCCACCCGACGAGTTACCCGATTCGGAACTGTTTATGTTAGGTCGCCCGATGTTGCAGGCGCGGCTTGAGAACTTACAGGCTGTAGGGCCTCAGTTCGATCTGGACTATGATCAAAACCGGGCGATGCTGAATACCCTTAACGTCGGGCCTACACTGGACCCGCGTTTCCAGACTTATCGTTACTTGCGTACACCGGAGGAGCCGGTGAAGCGCGACAGCCCGCGCCGTGTTTTCCTGATGATCATCTGGGGTATCGTTGGGGTGTTAGTCGGCGCCGGGGTGGCATTAACACGTCGCCGTACATATTAAGCGACGCCTGAGATGAAGGCGCGGGGCCTTCATCCCTCTAAAACAAAGAGAATCGTTGTGAAAGTACTCACCGTATTCGGCACACGACCAGAAGCTATCAAAATGGCGCCGCTGGTACATGCGTTGGCAAAAGATCCTGACTTTGAGGCGAAAGTTTGCGTCACTGCGCAGCATAGGGAAATGTTGGATCAGGTGTTGAGCCTTTTCTCGATTGTTCCGGATTATGACCTGAATATCATGCGGCCCGGACAGGGGCTGACGGAGATCACCTGCGGTATTCTTGAAGGGCTGAAACCGATCCTTGAATCGTTCCGCCCGGATGTTGTGCTGGTGCACGGTGATACGACAACCACCATTGCAGCGAGCCTCGCTGCTTTTTACCAACGTATTCCTGTTGGTCATGTGGAAGCCGGGCTGCGCACTGGCGATCTCTCTTCGCCCTGGCCTGAAGAAGCCAATCGTACTCTGACGGGCCATCTGGCAATGTATCATTTTGCGCCGACAGAAAATTCTCGCCGTAATTTGCTGCGCGAAAACGTGGCCGATAACCATATTTTTGTGACGGGCAATACGGTGATTGATGCCCTGTTCTGGGTGCGCGACAGCGTAATGAATACTTCCGGCCGCTATGAAGAACTGGCGGTGCGCTATCCATTCCTCGATGACAACAAGAAACTGATCCTTGTCACCGGGCATCGTCGCGAGAGTTTTGGTCGTGGGTTTGAACAGATTTGTCATGCGCTGGCGGATATCGCCGCGCAACATGATGATGTGCAGATTGTCTACCCGGTGCACCTGAACCCCAACGTCAGTGAGCCGGTAAACCGAATTCTGGGCCATGTTGAAAACGTGAGCCTGATTGAGCCGCAGGATTACCTGCCGTTTTTGTGGTTGATGAATCGCGCCTGGCTAATTCTCACCGATTCAGGCGGTATTCAGGAAGAAGCGCCTTCATTAGGTAAACCAGTGCTGGTGATGCGGGATACGACCGAGCGTCCGGAAGCCATCGAAGCGGGAACGGTAAAGCTGGTCGGTACGAATCGCCAGCGCATTGTGGAAGAGGTCACGCGCCTGCTTCGCGATAACGATGCCTGGCAAGCGATGAGCCATGCGCACAACCCCTATGGCGATGGACAGGCCTGCGGGCGCATTTTGCACGCACTTAAAAACAATCGGATAACACTATGAGCTTTACAACCATTTCCGTGATCGGCCTTGGCTACATTGGCCTGCCTACCGCTGCCGCTTTTGCCTCCCGGCACAAACAGGTCGTGGGAATCGACATCAACTCGCACGCTGTGGACACCATTAACCGTGGTGAAATCCATATTGTCGAGCCAGAGTTGAGTAGCGTGGTCAAAGCGGCGGTGGATGGCGGTTATCTGCGGGCCAGCACGACGCCAGTGGCGGCCGATGCTTACCTGATTGCCGTGCCGACGCCGTTTAAAGGCGAGCACGCACCCGATATGACTTATGTCGAAGCGGCAGCCAAATCCATTGCGCCGGTGCTGATGAAAGGCGCGCTGGTGATCCTCGAATCCACTTCGCCCGTCGGCGCAACCGAGCAGATGGCTGACTGGCTCGCCGCAGCGCGACCTGATCTCACTTTCCCGCAACAGGTGGGCGAAGCGGCCGATGTGAACATCGCTTATTGCCCGGAGCGTGTACTGCCGGGGCAGGTGATGGTAGAGCTGATCAAGAACGACCGCGTGATCGGTGGTATGACGCCGGTCTGCTCGGCGCGCGCCAGCGAGCTGTACAAGATTTTCCTTGAGGGCGAGTGTGTGGTGACCAACTCCCGCACCGCTGAAATGTGCAAACTCACCGAAAACAGTTTCCGCGATGTGAACATCGCCTTCGCTAACGAACTGTCGTTGATCTGCGCCGAACAGGGGATCAATGTCTGGGAGCTGATTCGCCTGGCGAATCGCCATCCACGCGTAAACATTTTGCAACCGGGGCCGGGCGTTGGCGGGCACTGCATTGCTGTCGATCCCTGGTTTATCGTGGCGCAAAACCCGCAACAGGCGCGGCTTATCCGTACGGCGCGCGAGGTGAACGATTATAAACCTCACTGGGTGCTGAACCAGGTTAAAGCCACCGTTGCCGACTACCTGACAGCCAGCGGTAAACGCGCCAGCGAGATTAAAATCGCCTGCTTCGGGCTGGCGTTTAAACCGAATATTGACGATCTGCGCGAAAGTCCGGCGATGGAAATTGCCGGTGATATTGCGCAGTGGCACAGCGGGGAAACGCTGGTTGTCGAGCCGAACATCCATCAACTTCCGCCAGCGCTGAGCAGCCATGCGTCGCTGGTGAATACCGCGGATGCGCTAGCCCAGGCCGATGTGCTGGTGCTGCTGGTCGATCACAACGAATTTAAAGCGGTAGAGAGTAGCCGCATCACGCAACGCTACATCGTGGATACCAAAGGCGTCTGGCGCTAAGGCGTAAAGGGGGCGAAATGGCAGTTCACGGAACGTTAGAAGAGCTGGCCTGGGAAAGCGCTTTTTTTGGCGTGCGCAGTGCGATTGTTCGCCTGCATCCTGCGGCTCCCACGCTGAGCGTGACGGATTTTAGCGCCTGGGAACGCGTGCAGGTAAAGCTGGCGGCGTCGCAAACCGCGCAACTGGACGCCCTGCAAGCACTCGGTTTTCAACTGGTAGAGGGCGAGATCGACTTTTCGCTGACGGTATCGCCGCAGGGCGTTGATCCCGCTGCCGAAGTGGCCACCGCCGACGATATTCCTGAATTACGCCGTCTGGCCGCTGGCATTTTCGTGCAGAGCCGTTTTCGTGCGCCCTGGTATGCGCCTGATGCAAGCGGGCGATTTTATGCGCAGTGGATAGAAAACGCAGTAAAAGGCGTATTTGACCATCAATGCCTGCTGTTTCGCGGTGAAAATGGCGAGATTGCGGGCTTTGTTTCTCTGCGTCAGCTTAACGGGCAGGAGGCACGTATTGGCCTGCTGGCCGGGCGCGGCGTCGGAGAAAAATTAATGCAGGCTGCGTGTCACTGGGCGCGACAGCGGCAACTGACTCTTGTGCGTGTCGCTACCCAACTTGGGAATACGGCGGCACTTAAACGATATATTCAGAGCGGCGCGAACGTGGAAAGCACCGCTTTGTGGTTATACAGGTGACTCTATGATCCCCTTCAATGCACCACCGGTAGTAGGCACGGAAATCGACTACATACAGTCGGCGATGGGTAGCGGTAAATTGTGCGGCGATGGCGGTTTTACCCGTCGCTGCCAGCAGTGGATGGAACAGCATTTCCATAGCGCAAAAGTGCTGCTGACGCCCTCCTGCACCGCGTCGCTGGAAATGGCTGCGCTGCTGCTGGATATTCAGCCCGGTGATGAAGTGATCATGCCGAGCTATACCTTCGTCTCCACCGCCAATGCGTTTGTTCTGCGCGGTGCAAAAATCGTCTTTGTTGATATCCGCCCGGATACGATGAATATCGATGAAACCTGCATTGAAGCGGCTATTACCGATAAAACCCGGGCGATTGTACCGGTGCATTACGCGGGCGTAGCCTGCGAGATGGACACCATCATGGATATCGCCAAACGGCATAATCTGTTTGTGGTGGAAGATGCTGCGCAGGGCGTGATGTCCACCTACAAGGGACGTGCGCTTGGCACTATCGGTCATATTGGCTGCTTCAGCTTTCATGAAACCAAAAACTACACCGCTGGCGGCGAAGGCGGCGCGACGCTGATTAACGATCGCACGCTGGTGGAGCGGGCGGAAATTATCCGCGAGAAAGGCACTAACCGCAGCCAGTTTTTCCGTGGCCAGGTGGATAAGTACACCTGGCGGGATATCGGTTCCAGCTACCTGATGGCGGATTTGCAGGCGGCTTATCTCTGGGCGCAGCTGGAAGCGGCAGATCGCATTAATCAGCAGCGTCTGGCGCTGTGGCAAACCTACTATGATGCGCTGCTACCGCTGGCGCGCGCCGGGCGCATTACGCTACCGACCATTCCGGCAGATTGCGGCCACAATGCGCACATGTTCTACATCAAGTTGCGTGATGAAGCCGATCGCCGTGCGCTGATCGCTTTCCTGAAAGAGGCGGAGATCCTGGCGGTGTTCCATTACATTCCGCTGCATGCGTCGCCTGCCGGGGAAAAATTTGGCGAATTCCACGGCGAAGATCGCTACACCACGGTGGAAAGTGAGCGTTTGCTTCGCCTGCCGCTGTTTTACAATCTGGCGCCGGTTAACCAGCGCACGGTTATCAGCACCCTTCTGAGCTATTTCCGCTGACATGTCGCTGGCAAAAGCATCGGTATGGACTGCGACAAGCACGCTGGTCAAAATTGGCGCGGGCTTGCTGGTGGTTAAACTTTTGGCGGTGGCTTTTGGGCCGTCAGGTGTCGGGCAGGCTGGTAACTTCCGCCAGTTGATTACCGTGCTGGGCGTGCTGGCTGGCGCCGGGATCTTCAATGGCGTGACGAAATTCGTCGCCCAGTATCACGATGATCCGGCGCGGCTGCGTGCGGTAGTTGGCACGTCGTCAGCCATGGTGCTGGGCTTCTCAACGCTGCTGGCGCTGGTTTTTTTGCTTGCCGCTGCGCCTGTCAGCCGGGGCTTATTTGGTCATCCTGATTTTCAGGGGCTGGTGCGGCTGGTGGCGCTGGTGCAGTTCGGTATTGCATGGGCGAATTTGCTGCTGGCGGTGATGAAAGGCTTCCGCGATGCCGCCAGCAATGCGCTGTCGCTGATTATCGGTAGCCTGGTTGGCGTGCTGGCCTGGTATCTCTGTTTCCGGCTTGGTGGTTACCAGGGCGCGCTGCTGGGAATGGCGCTGGTTCCGGCGCTGGTGCTAATTCCGGCCGTGCTGCTACTGATTCGGCGCGGTTCGGTGCCGCTGGCGTACTTCGCGCCGCGCTGGGACAACGGTTTAGCCGGTCAGCTCAGCAAATTTACGCTGATGGCGCTGATTACATCGGTAACGTTGCCGCTGGCCTATGTGATGATGCGAAATCTGCTGGCGGCGCATTATAGCTGGGAAGAGGTGGGGATCTGGCAAGGGGTGAGCAGCATTTCTGATGCTTATCTTCAGTTTATTACCGCTTCGTTTAGTGTCTATCTGCTACCTACTTTATCGAGGCTGGCGACAAAACAGGAGATTTCGCGCGAAATCGTGAAATCGCTGCGCTTTGTGTTGCCAGCGGTGGCGGCGGTGAGCCTGACGGTCTGGCTGCTGCGCGATGTGGCGATCTGGCTGCTGTTTTCCGACAAGTTCACTGCCATGCGCGATCTCTTTGCCTGGCAACTGGTCGGGGATGTACTGAAAGTGGGCGCTTACGTCTTTGGTTATCTGGTGATTGCCAAAGCGTCGCTACGCTTCTACATTCTGGCGGAAATCAGCCAGTTCACTCTGCTGACGCTGTTCTCGCGCTGGCTTATTCCCGCGCACGGTGCTGCCGGTGCGGCACAGGCCTATATGGCAACTTACATTATTTATTTCGCCCTCTGTTGTGGCGCTTTTTTGATTTGGCGAAAGAAAGCATGACTGCACTGATTCACGTACTGGGATCGGATATCCCACACCATAACCAGACTGTATTGCGCTTCTTTAACGATCATCTTGCGGCGGCAGGCGCACATGCTCGCGAGTTTATGATTGCCGGCAGCGCCATGGAAACAGGTGCGGAATACCCGGCGCTGACGCTGCACTTTTATGCGGACAAAAAGGCGCTGGCGAAAGCCGTTGTTGCGCGTGCAAAAGCGGATCGACAACAGCGCTTTTTCTTCCACGGCCAGTTCAATTTCAGCCTGTGGCTGGCGCTATTGCGCGGCGCTATCAAACGCGAGCAATTTTACTGGCATGTCTGGGGCGCCGATCTGTACGAAGTTTCGCACAGCCTCAAATTCCGTCTTTTTTATCCGTTGCGCAGGCTGGCGCAGCGCCGCGTAGGCTGCGTTTTTGCCACCCGCGGCGATCTGTCGTGGTACGGGAAACGTAATCCCACGGTGCGCGGGGAGTTGCTCTATTTCCCGACGCGTATGGATCCGGCGCTAAATACCATGGCGCATGAGTTGCAGCGGGAAGGTAAGCTAACGATTCTGGTGGGTAATTCCGGCGATCCGAGTAATGAACATATTGCCGCGCTGGAGGCTATTCACCGCCAGTTTGGCGATACGGTGAATATCATTGTGCCGATGGGCTACCCGGCCAATAATGACGGCTATATCGATGCGGTAAATCGTGCTGGCCTGGCATTATTCAGCGCCGAAAACCTGCGCATTCTGCGTGAGAAAATGGCCTTTGATGACTATCTGTCGCTGCTTGGGCAGTGTGATTTGGGGTATTTTATTTTTGCCCGCCAGCAGGGGATCGGTACGCTCTGTTTGCTGATTCAGGCTGGAGTGCCGTGCGTGCTTAACCGGGAAAACCCGTTCTGGCGCGATATGGTGGCCGAAGATATTCCGGTACTGTTTACCGGTGATGCGTTGAATGAGACGGTGATTCGCGAAGCCCGGCGGCAATTGATCGCGGTGGATAAAAACGCCATCACCTTCTTCAGTCCAAACTATATTGCGCTCTGGCATAAAGCGCTGCGCAATGCTGCGGGGATCGCTGGATGAGCCCACTTGAGTTTTGCGGTCTGTTGATCCTCTGGCTGGTGGCAACGCTGTTTATCGCCACGCTGACCTGGTTTGAGTTTCGCCGGGTACGGTTCAATTTTAACGTCTTCTTTTCTCTGCTCTTTTTGTTGACGTTTTTCTTTGGCTTCCCGCTCACCAGCATCCTGGTGTTCCGCTTTAACGTCGGCGTAGCGCCGCCGGGCGTGATGATGCAGTCGCTGCTGGCCGCGGCCTGTTTCTACGCGATTTATTATGTGACGTACAAAACCCGGCTGCGGGCGAACAGCGAGCAGGTATCGCGCCGCCCGCTGTTTACCATTAATCGGGTCGAGGCGCATCTGACGTGGATCATGCTGATGGTTATCGCGCTGGTCAGCGTAGGTATCTTCTTCATGCATAACGGGTTTTTGCTGTTCCGTCTGCAATCCTATAGCCAGATCTTCTCCAGCGAAGTTTCTGGTGTCGCATTGAAACGCTTCTTTTACTTCTTTATTCCGGCCATGCTGGTGGTCTATTTCCTGCGGCAGAGCGCACAGGCATGGCTGTTTTTCCTCGTCAGCACGGTCGCATTTGGTTTGTTGACGTACATGATTGTCGGCGGTACGCGCGCCAATATTATTATCGCTTTTGCTATCTTCTTGTTTATCGGCATTATTCGCGGCTGGATCTCGCTGTGGATGCTGGCAGCGGCGGGCGTGCTGGGTATTGTCGGGATGTTCTGGCTGGCGCTGAAGCGCTACGGGCTTAATGTCAGCGGTGATGAAGCGTTTTATACCTTCTTATATCTGACGCGCGATACCTTTTCTCCCTGGGAAAATCTGTCTCTGCTGCTGCAAAACTACGACAAGATCGATTTTCAGGGGCTGGCGCCGATTGTGCGCGATTTCTACGTTTTCATCCCTTCCTGGCTGTGGCATGGCCGCCCGAGTATCGTGCTGAACTCAGCGAATTACTTTACCTGGGAAGTGCTGAATAACCACTCCGGACTGGCTATTTCTCCGACGCTGATTGGATCGCTGATAGTGATGGGCGGCGTCTGGTTTATCCCGTTCGGTGCGGTGGTGGTGGGGCTTATTATTAAGTGGTTTGACTGGTTATATAAACTTGGCAATCGGGAAACAAATCGCTATAAAGCCGCGATCCTGCACAGTTTCTGCTTTGGCGCTATCTTCAATATGATCGTGCTGGCGCGTGAGGGACTGGATGCTTTCGCTTCCCGCGTGGTGTTCTTCCTCGTCGTTTTTGGTTTCTGCTTGCTGGTGGCGAAACTGCTGTACTGGTTGTTCGACAGCGCTGGCCTGATACGTAATCGCCGTGCGCGCGCAGTGAACCCCCTTTCCCAGGTGTAAAAAGGAATAACATGACGGACAAGACGGCAGCGCCGCTGTATGACCTGCGCGGTCTGAAACTCATCGGCTGGCGCGATATGCAGCACGCGCTGGATTACCTCTATGCTGACGGCGAAATCAAACGCGGCACGCTGGTCGCGATGAACGCCGAAAAACTGCTGACTGTGGAAGACGATCCCGTAGTGCGTGCGCTGATCGAGGCGGCAGAGTTTAAATATGCTGACGGCATCAGCGTGGTTCGCTCTCTGCGCAAGAAATTTCCGCAGGCGCAGGTCTCACGCGTTGCCGGTGCCGATCTCTGGGAACATTTGATGATGCGTGCCGGGCAGTCAGGTACGCCTGTGTTTCTGGTGGGGGGAAAACCGGAGGTGCTGGCGCAAACCGAGCAGAAACTGCGTGCGCAGTGGCAGGTCAATATCGTGGGTAGCCAGGATGGTTATTTTACGGCGGATCAGCGTGAGGCGCTGTTTGCGCGTATCCGGGACAGCGGTGCGAAAATTGTCACCGTTGCCATGGGATCGCCACGGCAGGAGATTTTTATGCGTGACTGCCGCGCTGTTTACGCCGATGCCTTGTTTATGGGCGTTGGCGGGACGTATGACGTCTTTACCGGACATGTAAAGCGCGCGCCGAGGATCTGGCAGCAACTGGGGCTGGAGTGGCTCTATCGGTTGCTTTCACAGCCGACGCGGCTCAAACGCCAGCTCCGCTTACTGCGTTACTTACGCTGGCATTACAGCGGAAAACTCTGAGCTCATCAGGCAGCGTTTCACGCTGCCGCTTTCCTTCCATCTGCTGTTTTATTGTGCATCGGGTCGATTTTTCTTATACATCGTTTGCCATTTCCCGCAATTTAAGAAACCATTCGCTCACTCATTTGCAGTGCCACGGCGTTTTTGCGCCAGCCATTTCCGGGCCGGTGCAGCATGGCCTGTTATGAGCTGAGGAAAAACTCATAACAATAACCCGCGGAGCGGGTAAGAAAAGAAGCAAACACAACAGAGGATTTATGGCTGAAAATAAACCGGAGCTTCAGCGCGGTCTGGAGTCTCGTCACATCGAATTAATCGCCCTGGGCGGCACCATTGGCGTGGGGCTGTTTATGGGTGCCGCCAGTACGCTGAAGTGGGCGGGCCCATCGGTATTGCTGGCGTATATCATCGCGGGTCTTTTCGTCTTTTTTATCATGCGCTCAATGGGCGAGATGCTGTTTCTTGAGCCGGTAGCCGGTTCCTTTGCCGTCTACGCGCATCGTTATATGAGCCCCTTCTTTGGCTATCTGACGGCCTGGTCCTACTGGTTTATGTGGATGGCCGTGGGGATCTCGGAAATCACCGCCATTGGCGTTTATGTCCAGTTCTGGTTCCCCGACCTTGCTCAATGGATCCCCGCGCTGATTGCGGTTGCGCTGGTGGCACTGGCCAACCTTGCGGCCGTGCGCCTTTATGGTGAAATTGAATTCTGGTTTGCCATGATTAAAGTCACCACCATCATCGTGATGATTATTGTTGGCCTGGGCGTGATTTTCTTTGGCTTTGGCAACGGCGGTCATTCGATTGGCTTTGGCAATCTGACCGAACATGGCGGCTTCTTTGCCGGTGGCTGGAAAGGCTTCTTAACCGCGCTCTGTATTGTGGTCGCCTCTTACCAGGGCGTTGAGCTTATCGGTATTACTGCCGGTGAAGCCAAAAACCCGCAGGTAACGCTGCGTAGCGCGGTCAGCAAGGTGCTGTGGCGTATCCTGATTTTCTATGTGGGCGCCATCTTCGTTATCGTCACCATCTTCCCGTGGAATGAAATCGGCACCAACGGCAGCCCGTTTGTGCTGACATTTGCCAAAATCGGTATTGCCGCAGCGGCAGGTATCATCAACTTTGTGGTACTGACGGCTGCGCTCTCGGGTTGTAACAGCGGCATGTACAGTTGCGGTCGTATGCTTTACGCGCTGGCGAAGAACCGCCAGTTACCGTCTGCGGTAGCGAAAGTGTCGAAAAGCGGCGTTCCGGCAGCGGGCGTGACCATCTCTATTATTATTCTGCTGATCGGTTCGTGCCTGAACTACATTATTCCTAACCCGCAGCGCGTGTTTGTGTATGTCTATAGCGCCAGCGTATTGCCGGGTATGGTGCCGTGGTTCGTGATTCTGATTAGCCAGATGCGTTTCCGTAAAGCGCACAAAGCGGCGATTGCCACGCATCCGTTCCGCTCGATGCTGTTCCCGTGGGCGAACTGGCTGACCATGGCGTTCCTGGTGTGCGTGTTGATCGGTATGGGATTCAATGACGATACCCGTATGTCGCTGTTTGTCGGCATTATCTTCCTTGCCGCCGTAACCCTGGCGTATAAGGTATTTGGCCTCAATAGACATGCAGTTACGCATCAGGTGAGTGAATAAGAGGCAAAATGCGCAAAGCATAACCAAACGCGCATTTTCTTAAAAAAAGCACTAGACAGCCGCGCCCGAAGTCCGTACTATCCACCCCCGCAACGGCGCTACGCGCCCGTAGCTCAGCTGGATAGAGCGCTGCCCTCCGGAGGCAGAGGTCTCAGGTTCGAATCCTGTCGGGCGCGCCATTTAAACCCGGCGCTTGAGCTGCGGTGGTTCGTGATTCGTCACGATACCGCGTGAAAAGATTTACAGTGGTGGCTATAGCTCAGTTGGTAGAGCCCTGGATTGTGATTCCAGTTGTCGTGGGTTCGAGTCCCATTAGCCACCCCATTATTTAGCAGTACAAGTTTCGTGGAATGCGAAGGTGGCGGAATTGGTAGACGCGCTAGCTTCAGGTGTTAGTGTCCTTACGGACGTGGGGGTTCAAGTCCCCCCCCTCGCACCACAACTTAAATTGAACAAAAAATTCAAAAAGCAGTAAAAACGGCGAGTAGCGCAGCTTGGTAGCGCAACTGGTTTGGGACCAGTGGGTCGGAGGTTCGAATCCTCTCTCGCCGACCAATTTTGAACCCCGCGAAAGCGGGGTTTTTTGTTTTCTGCTCTCCCTGAATCTCCGCTTTTTCTGCCTGTTGTTCATCAACGACAACCCCTTTTCGTACTGTCGCCTGCGGGAGACATCTAATCTATTGAATTCAAATGAATAATATAATTCACCCGGTAAATGTCGTTCTGCGGCGACAAATTGTGACGACGATCGCGGTGAAGAGGCGGCAGGATGCCCGGAGAGGGTTGAATTTATTGGGTTATTAAAAGTTTGCGCTGCGTTCCATTTGGGAGTGCAAACCTGGCATGATACGTGCAATAATATTCATGTAGATGCTCATTCCATCTCTTATGCTCGCCTTCTGGCTTCATAAACTCAGGAATGATGCAGAGCCGTTTACGGTGCTTATCGTCCACTGACAGATGTCGCTTCGGCCTCATCAAACACCATGGACATAACGTTGAGTGAAGCACCCATTAGTTGTCAAAGACCTGTTTTAACGCCTGCCTGAGCTTTCCGGCAGGCGTTTTTTTTGGCTGGCCGTCAGGCCGGAGGGTTATTTTGCAGCGTCAGCAGCAGGCCATCACGGCGCATGAGTGCGGCCTCTTCTGGCTGATGCATGCGATCGAGACAATCTGCCAGCCAGGCGTAGTCGAACGCATCCGGACGCTGTTTCAGCGCTGCGCGGAAGGCCACGCTTGCTTCCTGCCATTCGCCATGTTTCAGCAGCGACTGACCCAGCGTACTCCACAGCAGCGGGCGATCGCCCTGCGTTTTAATTTGCTGGCGCAGAATTTTTTCGATCTGCTCCGGATTGTTGGTTTTCAGCCGCGGGATCACCATTACCAGACGATCGTCATACTGGCGTTTCAGGCCATCAAGAATAATGTCCTGTGCAGTATCGTGATCGTCGCACTCAATCAAGTGCTCGGCGATAGCCACCTGTAACGTTACCTGCTGACGGGTTTTACGGCTCTGGTTTTTCCACCAGCTTTTCAGACCTTCGCTGCCCTGATCCGCGCGCGCCTGATCCATCATGCCAATCCACGCCTGCTGTTGCAGCGCATCGCGATGATCGTCGTCGCCGACATCGGCTTTCGCCATTGAAGGGATGATATCCAGCAGGGAAGTCCATGCGCCGGTGCGAATATAGGCCTGTTCAGCCAGGCGCAGCACTTCCGGATGACGCGGAGTGATCTCCAGCAATTTATCCACGCCATGACGGGCTGCATGATTCTCGTTGCGCGCCAGTTGCAGACGTACCCGGGTGATTTCCACCGGGATGGGATCGTTTTCCGCCAGCTCTGCCGCGCGCTCCAGATGCTGGTTGGCGCGGGCTTCATCACCGCGTTGCTGCGCCGCTTCGGCCGCCAGCAGGTAATTCACCACGGGCTGCTCGGCGTGATCGGCATTTTTTGTCATCAACTTTTCAACTTGCTGATAGTCGCCTTCCGCCAGCTTGAGCAGCGCTTGCTCCGTTTGTTTGCGCGCGCGACGACGCTTGCGGCCCACAAACCAGCCACGGGTATGCGCGCCAGTGCGGAAAATGCGACGCAGCACCCATTCGAGAGCAAAGATCACCACCAACGCTAGCACCAGAATGATCACTAACCCGGTGACGCTGGTTTCAATGTTGTAATTATCGGTCTGGATCAGCACATAACCCTGATGCCCGGCGAGCATGGGGCCGAGCACGATCCCGGCGATCAACAGCGCAAAGAGCAATAATACTTTCAGCATGCTTATTCTCCCTGCGCTGCGGCCGCATTGGCCGGCGCCTGTTCAGACGTCACGGCAGGCTGCGCCAGAAGATTGCGTACGCGGGTTTGCATTAATTTTTCCAGGATCGGCTGGCTTTGCAGCGATTCCGGTAAATTCATGGCGATCGTTTGTTGGCTCAGCTTATCCACTTCCTCGAGGAAGGATTTGGTGGCCGCATCGTCGGTGTCGTAGTACGCGCGTACCCAGGTAGAAACATTATCCAGCGCCTGTTTGTAAGTCTCTTCCTGATGGCGCGGAACGGCTTGCGCGGCGACGAGCAGACGTGAACGGATGTTTTCACGCAGATAGATATCCTGATTCGGCGCGAGCAGCGGTACTGCCGTTTCATCGCGACGGCGGATAGTGATAAAGCTGTCCATAAAGTTCTGCCAGCTTTTTTGCAGATTGACGCGCCATTCGCTGATCGAGCCGGAGAGCTCGCTGCTGTCGTCGTCCATCGGTGAATCGTCATCGTTATTATCCGCAAGACGCAGATTATCGATTTGATTCGAAAGTTGGTTCAGATTGAGGATAATGCCGTCGTAATCCACCTGCGTGATTGCCGACAGGCTGCCGATATCGTCAGTGATGGCGCGACGCGCAGTAATCAGGCTTGGATCGTTCATATCCGCCAGGCTGGCGTCGGCGCTCTTCAACAGCGCGGCAGCGGTGGTAACATCCTGATCGCTCCATAGCTTGCGGCCCGCCAGTTTCACCAGGAAATCGGCCTGCGCCAGTTGCCAGGTTTTAGCATCAGAACCAGAGATAGTCGCCACTTTCTGCTGCACTTCATCAAGCTGCTTCGCCAGTACATCGTTCTGACGTTTGGCGGCATCAAGCTGGTCTGCCTGTTGTTTAATCACGCCTTCCAGCTCTGCGCGCTGCTTATCCTGCGATTGTTGTAAGGCGATAACCTGGTTGGCGATTTCGCCATTATTACTATGCAGTGTCGCCACTTGCTGTTTTACCCAGCCATAAAGCCCGGCACCCGATGCCAGCGCAATGGCGATGGCAATCGCGCTGAGCGCAAGGCTGGTCCTGTTAGCGCGTCTATTCTTCTCTGCTTTCTCCGGCGGCGGCGTTGCGCCGTCAGCCGCTTTGGTCTCTTCGACCACGGCGGAGGAGTTTTCTTGTTCCGTCATTATGGCTTCCCATTATGAGAGTTATTGTAATGCGCGAAGCAGCGCATCGTTGTCGGCATTGTCAGCGACCCGAATGTCCTGCCAGCCCAGTTCCCGGGCGAGGTGCGCCAGACGCTCGCTCGCCACAACCAGGCGACAGCGAAGTAGCCAGTTTTCCCGATACCAGGGGGGAATAAGTGAAAACAGTTGCTGCATCATTTCGCCGCTGGTGATCACCAGTGTCGTCACGCCACGCGTATGCCAGCGCATCGCTTCTTCAGCACCGTCATAAAATATTGCACAGCGTTGATAACATTCGCAAAATTCAACTTCAGCACCGCGCGTCGCCAGCGTTTCCGCCAGCACTTCGCGCCCGCCGTTACCCCGTAAGATTAGCGCATGCTTACCCTGAACACTTTGTAATTCAGGTAATTGTAACAACACTTCACTGATTTCCCGATCGTGCGGATAGCGCACCTCAATGCCGCTGACGGTATGTAACGCCAGCGCCGTGGTGCGGCCGATAGCGAAATAGTGAGGCTGAGGGGGAAAGTGCAAACCAAGCTGCTGCAAGTGGGCGTGAGCGAATGTCACCGCATGCTGCGACAGGGCAAAAACCATATCGTCTGCAGTTAGAGCAGCGAGACGCTCGGGTAATGAAGCGAGCTCGCGGCCTGGCGTAAATTCGATTAACGGAAAGCTCCAGGCCACCAGCCCCAGTGTGCGCAACCGGCTGACTAATTCTTCTCCGGCTGGAGATGGGCGAGTGACCAGAATGCTCATGCAGGTGCGTCTCCGTTATAAACCTCATCCAGAATGGCGCGGGCGCCATTCGCCAGTAGCTCTTCCGCCAGCGAGATCCCCAGTTGTTCCGCATCTTCCGGTTTGCCGCGGCGTTCGCCGCGTACCTGGATGGAACCGTCTGGCGAACCCACCAGCCCGCGCAGCCAGATCTCGCCGTTGATAAGTTCAGCATAGCTGCCAATTGGCACCTGGCATCCACCTTCAAGCCGGGTATTCATCGCCCGCTCGGCTTTAACGCGCACGGCGGTGTCCTGGTGATTCAGCGGTTCGAGCAGCGCGCGTGTACGTGCGTCATCGAGGCGGCATTCCACACCGACCGCGCCCTGACCAACTGCCGGTAACGAGGTTTCCGGCGGCAGCGCCATGCGTACGCGTGAAGCCAGTCCGAGGCGGTTAAGGCCTGCGACAGCGAGGATAATGGCGTCATATTCACCGTTATCCAGCTTGCTCAGGCGGGTGCCGACGTTTCCGCGCAGTGAACGGATCACCAGATCCGGACGCCGTTCCGCCAGTTGGCACTGACGGCGTAAACTGGACGTGCCAACAATGCTGCCGTGCGGCAGTTCGTCCAGCGAGGCATAACGGTTCGACACAAACGCATCGCGTGGATCGTCGCGCTCGCAAATGGTCACCAGGCCAAGCCCTTCGGGGAAATCCACCGGCACATCTTTCATTGAATGCACAGCGATATCGGCGCGGTTTTCAAGCAGTGCCAGCTCAAGTTCTTTCACAAACAACCCTTTGCCGCCCACTTTCGCCAGTGGCGTATCAAGGATCACATCGCCGCGGGTTACCATTGGCACCAGTTCTACAGTCAGCCCCGGGTGGCTCGCTTCAAGGCGTTCCTTAACGTATTGTGCTTGCCAGAGCGCAAGGGGGCTTTGCCGTGTGGCAATTCTTAAAACATTGTCTAACATGCTTGTTACCGTCATTATCGTCCGTTGACCATCCTAACATTGTTGCATTAGGGTGTCAGTGTTCGCGGTGGATTGCCGGGGGAAGAGAAGGTTTCATCCCGCAATACAGGCGCAGGGCGGGCCGTAATAAAGAATTTACAGAGTGTATTTAATGCTACACTGGTTTGTAGCGCATCTTTCTTTACGGTCAATGAGCAAGGTGTTAAATTGATCACGTTTTAGACCATTTTTTCGTCGGTACCCCTATAAAGATAAGGGCGAAAAATGGCAACGGCGACTTTGAATTTTCTGTAAACATCAGGCGATATGTCTTGTACCTCTATATTGAGACTCTGAAACAGAGACTGGATGCCATCAATCAACTGCGTGTGGAACGCGCGCTTGCTGCCATGGGGCCTGCTTTTCAGCAGGTCTACAGTCTGCTGCCGACATTACTGCACTACCATCATCCGCTGATGCCGGGTTACCTTGAGGGTAACGTTCCACAGGGCATTTGCCTTTACACGCCTGATGAAAACCAACTTCACTATCTGAACGAACTCGAACTGCACCGTGGTTTGCCGCCGCAGGAGTCGCCAAAAGGCGAATTACCGATCACCGGCGTTTACTCTATGGGTAGCACGTCATCCGTTGGGCAAAGCTGCTCTTCGGATCTGGACATCTGGGTATGTCATCAATCCTGGCTCGATAACGAAGAGCGGCAACTGTTGCAGCGTAAATGCAGCCTGCTGGAAAGCTGGGCCGCGTCGCTGGGCGTGGAAGTGAGTTTCTTCCTGATTGATGAAAACCGTTTCCGCCATAACGAAAGCGGCAGTCTCGGCGGCGAGGATTGCGGCTCGACGCAGCATATACTGTTGCTTGACGAATTTTACCGCACCGCCGTGCGTCTCGCCGGAAAACGTATTCTTTGGAATATGGTGCCGGGCGATGAAGAAGAGCATTACGACGACTACGTAATGACGCTTTACGCGCAGGGCGTGCTGACGCCAAATGAGTGGCTGGATCTCGGCGGCTTAAGTTCCCTTTCGGCGGAAGAGTACTTTGGCGCCAGCCTTTGGCAGCTCTATAAAAGTATCGATTCCCCGTACAAAGCCGTGTTGAAAACCCTGCTACTGGAAGCTTATTCCTGGGAATATCCCAACACGCGCCTGCTGGCGAAAGACATTAAACAGCGTCTGCATGATGGCGAGATCGTCTCCTTCGGTCTTGATCACTACTGCATGATGCTGGAACGCGTAACGCAATATCTGGTTGCCATCGAAGACACCGCCCGTCTTGATCTGGCGCGTCGATGTTTCTACTTAAAAGTGTGCGAGAAGCTCAGCCGTGAACGCGCCTGCGTTGGCTGGCGTCGAGAAGTGATCGCGCAGTTGGTAAAAGAGTGGGGCTGGGACGATGCGCGCGTGGTCATGCTGGACAACCGCGCCAACTGGAAAATCGATCAGGTACGCGAAGCGCACAATGAGCTGCTCGACGCGATGATGCAGAGCTACCGCAATCTGATCCGTTTTGCCCGCCGTAATAATCTGAGCGTTTCTGCCAGCCCGCAGGATATCGGGGTGTTGACCCGTAAACTGTATGCCGCCTTTGAGGCGTTGCCGGGCAAAGTAACGCTGGTAAACCCGCAGATTTCACCGGATCTCTCCGAACCCAATTTAACCTTTATTCATGTTCCGCCAGGCCGCGCCAACCGCACCGGCTGGTATCTGTACAATCGCGCGCCGAACATGGATTCCATCGTCAGCCATCAGCCGCTGGAATATAACCGCTACCTGAATAAGCTGGTGGCCTGGGCCTGGTTTAACGGGCTGCTGACCTCACGCACGCATCTGTTTATTAAAGGCAACGATGTGGTCGATCTGGCGAAGTTGCAGGAGATGGTGGCGGATGTATCGCATCACTTCCCGCTGCGCCTGCCTGCGCCGACCCCGAAAGCGCTCTATAGTCCGTGCGAAATCCGTCATCTGGCAATTATCGTCAACCTGGAGTACGACCCGACGGCGGCGTTCCGTAACCAGGTGGTGCATTTCGACTTCCGTAAGCTTGATGTCTTCAGCTTCGGCGAGCAGCAAAACTGCCTCGTCGGTAGCGTGGATCTGCTCTACCGCAATTCGTGGAATGAGGTGCGTACTCTGCATTTCAACGGCGAGCAGGCGATGATCGAAGCGCTGAAAACGATTCTCGGCAAAATGCATCAGGATGCGGCACCGCCGGATAGCGTTGAAGTGTTCTGCTACAGCCAGCATCTGCGCGGCCTGATTCGAACCCGCGTCCAGCAGCTGGTTTCTGAGTGTATTGAGCTGCGTCTTTCCAGTACGCGCCAGGAAACCGGGCGCTTTAAAGCGTTGCGCGTGGCGGGCCAGACCTGGGGGCTGTTCTTTGAACGCTTGAATGTGTCGGTACAGAAGCTGGAAAACGCGATCGAGTTTTACGGTGCGATTTCGCATAACAAACTGCATGGCCTTTCCGTGCAGGTTGAAACCAATCACGTCGAATTACCGGCGGTGGTGGATGGCTTTGCCAGCGAAGGGATTATTCAGTTCTTCTTTGAAGAGACCGGTGAAGAAGGCTTTAACATCTATATCCTGGATGAGAGCAACCGCGCGGAAGTCTATCACCACTGTGAAGGCAGCAAAGAGGAGCTGGTGCGGGATGTAAGCCGTTTCTACTCGTCATCGCATGACCGCTTCACTTACGGTTCCAGCTTTATTAACTTCAACTTGCCGCAGTTCTATCAGATTGTGAATACGGAAGGGCGTGCGCAGGTGATCCCGTTCCGCAATCAGACAATCAGCACCGCAACACCGGCGAATCAGGACAACGACGCGCCGCTGTTGCAGCAATATTTCTCGTAATGCGTGCCGGATAAGGCGTTAATACGTTATCCGGCGCGTAATATTAACGAAAAGTCACCGTTTCGCCCGCTTGCTGCGTGGCGGCCTGTTCCAGCAGATCCCAGAAGGTTTCGCCGCTGCGATCGCAAACCCAGTCGTCACCCTTCAGATCGAAATGGTAACCGCCCTGTTTGGTCGCCAGCCACACCTGGTGCAGCGGTTCCTGACGGTTAATGATAATTTTGCTGCCGTTTTCAAAGCTAATGGTTAAGACGCCGCCGTTGATTTCGCAGTCGATGTCGCTGTCGCCATCCCAGTCATCAAGGCGTTCTTCGATGGTGAGCCACAGGCTGTCGGCGAGGCGATGAAATTCACTGTCGTTCATTCTGCTTTCCTGTTTTTTATGATGGCAGCAGTATAACGCGAAACATTTCCCGATGCCCTAAACCAGCAAACTCTTGCTTTTGTGTCTTCTCCTGCGATGATAGAAAGCAGAAAGAATGAACTTACAGGCAACTCATAATGAAAGATGTGTTTCGCGCGATGGCCGTACTGCTGACTCTGTTCAGCCTGACGGGTTGTGGTCTGAAGGGGCCGCTCTATTTTCCTCCTGCGGATAAAAATGCGCCGCCGCCAACCAAAACGCAAACCAGCACGATCCAGCCGAGCACGCCGGATAGCAACGATCGTGGTGACGACGGCTCTCCGAGCCAGGTGAATTACTGACGCTACCGTTCTGTATCCGCGCAACTGGAGTAGATGATGCAGTTCTCAAAAATGCATGGCCTTGGCAACGATTTTATGGTCGTCGACGCGGTAACGCAGAATGTCTTTTTCTCACCAGAGCTGATCCGTCGTCTGGCGGATCGTCACCTTGGCGTTGGGTTTGATCAACTGCTGGTGGTTGAGCCTCCCTACGATCCCGAACTCGATTTTCACTACCGTATTTTCAATGCCGACGGCAGTGAAGTGTCGCAGTGCGGTAACGGCGCGCGCTGTTTCGCCCGCTTTGTTCGCCTGAAAGGATTAACCAATAAACGTGATATCCGCGTCAGTACGGCGAACGGTCGTATGGTATTGAGCGTAACGGAAGACGAACTGGTACGCGTCAATATGGGCGAGCCAAACTTCGAACCGTCGCAGGTGCCGTTCCGCGCCAACAAAGCGGAAAAGACCTATATTATGCGGGCGGCGGAGCAAACCATACTGTGCGGCGTTGTTTCGATGGGTAATCCGCACTGCGTGATTCAGGTTGATGACGTGGACACCGCGCCGGTAGAAACACTGGGGCCAGTGATGGAGAGCCACGAACGTTTTCCTGAGCGCGCCAATATCGGTTTTATGCAGGTCGTCTCGCGGGATCACATTCGTCTGCGCGTCTTTGAACGTGGTGCAGGTGAAACCCAGGCCTGCGGCAGCGGCGCTTGTGCGGCCGTTGCGGTCGGCATTCAGCAGGATTTACTGGCCGAAAATGTTCGCGTTGAATTACCGGGCGGTCGGCTTGATATCGCGTGGAAAGGACCGGGTCAACCATTGTTTATGACTGGCCCGGCGGCACATGTCTATGACGGGTTTATTCATCTATGAAGCATATAGGAGAAGAGCAGCAGGAGCCGTTGGCCGAACTGGATGACCAGGCGGTGGCGGAATATTTGCTGCACCATCCTGAATTCTTTATCCGTAATGCGCGGCTGGTAGAGCAAATGCGCGTGCCGCACCCGGTGCGCGGTACGGTTTCTCTGGTTGAATGGCACATGGCGCGCTCGCGCAATCACATCAATGTGCTGGAAGAGAACATGACCTTGCTGATGGAGCAGGCGAGCGCAAACGAAGGATTATTCTATCGTCTGCTGCGCCTGCAAAGTCGGCTGGCATCCGCCAGCAGCCTCGAAGAGATGCTTAACCGTTTTCATCGCTGGGCGCGCGATCTGGGGCTGGCAGGCGCGACTATCCGCCTGTTTCCCGATCGCTGGCGTCTGGGCGCACCTTCCCGCTACACCCATCTTGCGCTCTCCCGGCAGGCGTTTGAATCGTTGCGTATTCAACGCTTAGGCCAGCAGTACCACTATCTCGGCTCATTAAACGGGCCGGAGCTGTTGCTGCTGTTGCCGGAAGCGAAAGCCATCGGCTCCGTGGCCTTGTCATTAATGGGGCCGGACGGCTCCCTTGGCGTGGTGCTGTTCAGCAGTCGTGATGTTCACCATTACCAGCCAGGTCAGGGCACCCAGCTTTTAGATGAGATAGCGCAGATGCTGCCGGATCTTCTGGAACGCTGGGTCGAGCGCGTATGAGCGATTCGCCGCTGTTACCTGCCGTCAGCAAATTCCTGCGCTACCTTGGCGTTGAACGTCAGCTCAGCCCCATTACGCTGCTTAATTATCAGCGTCAGCTTGATGCCATCATTGCTTTGACCGGTGAAACCGGCCTGAAAAGCTGGCAACAATGTGATGCTGCGATGGTGCGTGCAATTGCCGTACGCAGCCGACGAAAAGGGCTCGGCCCGGCAAGCCTGGCGCTGCGGCTTTCGGCGCTGCGCAGTTTCTTTGACTGGATGGTCAGCCAGGGTGAGCTGCCGGCAAACCCGGCGAAGGGCATTTCGGCACCGAAAGCGCCGCGCCATTTACCGAAGAATATTGATGTTGATGATATGAACCGGCTGCTGGATATCGATCTTAACGATCCGCTGGCAGTGCGCGATCGGGCCATGCTGGAAGTGATGTACGGCGCCGGTCTGCGTCTTTCGGAGCTGGTGAATCTGGATATCAAACATCTGAATCTGGAAAGCGGTGAAGTGTGGGTAATGGGCAAGGGCAGCAAAGAGCGCCGCTTGCCTATTGGTCGCAGTGCGGTGACCTGGATCGAGCACTGGCTCGATCTGCGTGGGCTGTTTGGCGCAGAAGAGGATGCGCTGTTTTTATCGAAGCTGGGGAAACGAATTTCGGCGCGTAATGTGCAAAAACGTTTTGCCGAGTGGGGCATCCGCCAGGGGCTTCACAGTCACGTGAATCCGCATAAACTGCGACACTCATTCGCCACACATATGCTTGAATCGAGCGGCGATCTGCGCGGGGTGCAGGAGTTGCTTGGTCATGCCAATCTTTCAACGACACAAATCTATACCCATCTCGATTTTCAACACCTTGCATCGGTGTACGACGCCGCGCACCCGCGCGCCAAACGGGGGAAATAATGCGTTTTTACCGCCCATTGGGTCAGATCTCCGCGATCACTTTTGACCTGGACGATACACTTTACGACAACCGGCTGGTGATCCAGCGTACCGAACAGGAAGCGCTGGCGTTTGTGCAACGCTATCATCCTGCGCTGAACGATCTGGAAAATGAAGAATTCAAGCGTCTGCGCCAGTCGCTGCGGGAAACCGAGCCGGAGATCTATCACGACGTTACCGAATGGCGGCGACGCGCCGTTGAACAGGCGATGCTGAACGCCGGGCTGACAGTCGAGGAAGCCGCCGTCGGCGCACAGGCCTCGATGGTTAACTTTGCCAAATGGCGCAGCCGCATCGATGTACCGCAGGAAACCCACGACACGTTGAAGAGACTGGCAACGAAGTGGCCGCTGGTGGCGATCACCAACGGTAACGCGCAGCCGGAACTGTTCGGGCTGGGCGATTACTTTGAATTCGTGCTGCGCGCCGGGCCGGACGGGCGCTCAAAACCGTTCAGCGACATGTACCATCTGGCCGCAGATCGCCTTGGTGTGGCGGTTGAGGATATTCTGCATGTTGGCGACGATTTGACTACGGATGTTGCGGGCGCGATCCGTTGCGGCATGCAGGCATGCTGGATCAAGCCGGAAGGCACCGATCTGTTACAGGCAACCGACAGCCGTTTGTTACCGCATATGGAAATTTCGCGGTTGGCATCCCTCACGACGCTGATATAATCACCAATAGTTCTGTATAAAATACCAGGGTTTTTTGGCGGATGGCGCTACGCTTATCCGTCCTACGGTAACGTAGACCCGGTAAGCGAAGCGCCATCGGGCGCTTCGTTCAATTCCTGACGACGACACGACGGTACCTATGGACGTTTCTTATCTGCTCGACAGCCTCAATGACAAACAGCGCGACGCCGTAGCCGCAGAGCGCAGCAATATGCTGGTGCTGGCCGGGGCGGGGAGCGGTAAGACGCGCGTGCTGGTACACCGTATCGCCTGGCTGATGACCGTGGAGAACTGCTCGCCATACTCGATCATGGCGGTCACTTTTACCAATAAAGCGGCGGCGGAAATGCGCCACCGTATCGGTCAGTTGATGGGCACCTCGCAGGGCGGAATGTGGGTGGGCACGTTCCACGGCCTGGCGCACCGCTTGCTGCGCGCGCACCACATGGATGCCGGGCTGCCGCAGGATTTCCAGATCCTCGACAGTGAAGATCAGCTCCGGCTGCTGAAACGTCTGATCAAAGCGATGAATCTGGATGAGAAGCAGTGGCCGCCGCGTCAGGCGATGTGGTACATCAACGGCCAGAAAGATGAGGGCATTCGTCCGCATCATATTCAAAGTTTCGGTAACCCGGTTGAGCAGACCTGGCAGAAAGTTTATCAGGCCTACCAGGAAGCCTGCGATCGCGCCGGGCTGGTGGATTTTGCCGAGCTGCTGCTGCGCGCCCATGAGCTGTGGCTGAACAAACCGCATATTTTGCAGCACTATCGCGAACGTTTTACCAATATCCTGGTGGACGAATTCCAGGATACCAACAACATTCAGTACGCGTGGATCCGCCTGCTGGCGGGCGACACCGGCAAGGTGATGATCGTCGGCGACGATGATCAGTCTATTTACGGCTGGCGCGGCGCGCAGGTGGAAAACATCCAGCGCTTCCTGAAAGATTTCCCCGGCGCGCAGACCATTCGCCTGGAGCAGAACTACCGCTCCACCAGTAATATCCTTAGCGCCGCTAACGCCCTGATTGAAAACAACAATGGGCGGCTGGGGAAAAATCTGTGGACCGACGGCGTCGATGGCGAGCCGATTTCACTCTATTGCGCGTTCAACGAGCTGGATGAAGCGCGCTTTGTCGTTAACCGTATCAAAGCCTGGCAGGACAACGGCGGGCAACTGACGCAGTGCGCCATTCTCTATCGCAGCAACGCCCAGTCGCGCGTGCTGGAAGAGGCGCTGTTGCAGGCCAGTATGCCGTACCGCATTTATGGCGGTATGCGATTCTTCGAACGCCAGGAGATCAAAGATGCGCTCTCCTATCTGCGTTTGATCGCCAACCGCAATGATGATGCCGCGTTTGAGCGCGTAGTGAATACGCCGACGCGCGGCATTGGCGACCGCACGCTGGATGTCGTGCGCCAGACGTCCCGCGATCGCCAGTTGACGCTGTGGCAGGCGACGCGCGAGCTGTTACAGGAAAAAGCGCTGGCGGGCCGTGCAGCAAGCGCCCTGCAACGCTTCCTGGAACTGATTGACGCGCTGGCGCAGGAAACGGCCGCTATGCCGCTGCATGTGCAAACCGACCGGGTAGTGAACGACTCCGGTCTGCGCATGATGTACGAGCAGGAGAAGGGCGAGAAAGGCCAGACGCGTATTGAGAACTTAGAGGAGCTGGTCACCGCCACGCGGCAGTTCAGCTACAACGAAGAAGATGAAGATTTGATGCCGTTGCAGGCGTTTCTTTCCCACGCCGCGCTGGAAGCGGGTGAAGGGCAGGCGGACACCTGGCAGGACGCGGTGCAGCTTATGACGCTGCACTCGGCAAAAGGTCTGGAATTCCCGCAGGTCTTTATCGTTGGCATGGAAGAGGGCATGTTCCCGAGCCAGATGTCGCTGGATGAGGGCGGTCGTCTGGAAGAAGAGCGCCGCCTGGCGTATGTCGGCGTGACGCGCGCGATGCAGAAACTGACCTTAACCTACGCCGAAACACGTCGTCTGTACGGAAAAGAGGTTTATCACCGTCCTTCACGCTTTATCGGCGAACTGCCGGAAGAGTGTGTGGAAGAGGTGCGTTTACGCGCCAGCATCAGCCGCCCGGTCAGCCATCAACGCATGGGAACGCCAGCCGCGCAGAGCGACACCGGCTATAAACTTGGCCAGCGCGTGCGCCATGCGAAGTTTGGCGAAGGTACGGTAGTAAACATGGAAGGCAGCGGCGAACACAGCCGTTTGCAGGTGGCTTTCCAGGGGCAGGGTATTAAATGGCTGGTGGCCGCCTATGCGAAGCTGGAAACCGTCTAACTTTCAGAAAAATATCATTATTTTGTAATAATCTGCTAGCCTTATACGCTAAAGGGCAAATATTGCTCTTTAGCGTTTCGTTGCGTGTTGACGCCTTCTGAGTGCTGGCGTAACATGCGCGCACGATCACGCTAAGAGGACATTCGCCTTGGACACACCCAGTAGATACTGGCTCAATCTCCTGTTCCACAGGAACAACTCCTAAGGCTATTTTCTCATGCTGATAGCCTCAGAGGTTGTCAGCGACCTGCATGTTTCCCGTCGCGCTGAGTCAGGCTGTTTAATGGTCTGAAACCCAATTCGTTTCTTGTGTGCCCACCGAACTGTCCGATATTTTTTGCATTGGGAGTCCCGGCCATGCTGAGCGCATTTCAACTGGAAAACAATCGTTTAACCCGTCTTGAGGCTGACGAAATCAAACACCTCGCCAGCTCGGTTTGGGTTGATTTGGTCGAGCCGGACGAAGACGAACGAACCCGCGTGCAAACGGAATTGGGTCAGAACCTGGCCACCCGACCTGAACTGGAAGACATCGAAGCCTCCGCGCGTTTTTTCGAGGACGAAGACGGGCTACACATCCACTCCTTCTTCTTTTTTGAAGACGCCGAAGATCACGCCGGTAACTCAACGGTGGCATTCACCATTCGCGAAGGTCGCCTGTTCACGCTGCGTGAGCGCGAATTACCCGCGTTTCGCCTCTATCGTATGCGCGCCCGCAGCCAGGAGATGGTTGATGGCAACGCCTATGAACTGCTGCTGGATCTGTTCGAAACCAAAATCGAACAGCTGGCGGATGAAATCGAAAACATCTACAGCGACCTGGAAAAACTGAGCCGCGTCATTATGGAAGGCCAGCAGGGCGATGAATATGACGACGCGCTTTCAACGCTGGCGGAGCAGGAAGATATCGGCTGGAAGGTACGTCTGTGTCTGATGGATACCCAGCGCGCGCTGAACTTCCTGGTGCGCAAGGCGCGTTTACCGGCCGGTCAGCTGGAGCAGGCGCGCGAGATCCTGCGCGATATCGAATCTCTGCTGCCGCACAATGAATCTCTGTTCCAGAAGGTGAACTTTCTGATGCAGGCGGCAATGGGTTTCATCAATATCGAGCAGAACCGCATCATCAAGATCTTCTCGGTCGTTTCCGTGGTGTTCCTGCCGCCGACGCTGGTGGCATCCAGCTACGGGATGAACTTTGAATTTATGCCCGAGCTGCACTGGAGCTTCGGCTACCCTGGCGCGATTGTCTTTATGATCCTCGCCGGGCTGGCGCCGTATCTCTACTTCAAGCGCCGCAACTGGCTGTAAGACAACGGGCGGCGCTGCCGCCCTTTTTACTGCGTGAGGAAAACGGGGGGATTCATCGGCCTGACGCACCGTTGCCGCGTAGCGGATGCTAATTTACTTTCCTCCCCTGATGACTGCTGGTTTCGGCGATCTCCCGTCGTTAACTTGCCCGTCCGCATGAGTCAAGGTATTAACTGGCAGCAAACTGATAGCCGCAGCAGAATAATCAGGAATTATCACGTTTGCGGTTTTCTCTTCAGAAATTAAAATTATTGTGTATTTTAATTCATGTGTTATCCGGGAGAGATAGTTATGAAAGCTTTAACCGCTGCTTTATTTTTGTTCGGTTTTTTTATATCAACGGCACATGCCGACAGGAATATATTATGGGATAAGGTCCATAATCAATGTGAAGTCAATTATACAACTAACAGTTTATATGCCCCCTGTGCTCTGGTAGATGAAAACAACGGTTATGTCTATTATAAAGTCGATAATGATAATTATCAGTATCTGCTACTGCCGCTGGCGAAAATTACCGGTGTTGAAGACCCGCAATTACTGGCAGATAATCTGCCGCCCTATTTATATATGGCATGGTGGGGACGCGATCTGGTGTCGGAAAAAACCGGCAGGAAAGTCAAAGAGAAGAATATTGCAATCGCTATTAACGCCTTAAACTCACGCACGCAAGACCAACTGCACTTACATATCTCCTGCCTTGCCCCGGCAGTTCGTACTGCGCTGGATAGCGTCACAAATTACAGTACCACCTGGGCTCAATTCCCATTACAGTTGCAAGGTAACACTTATAATTACAGGAAAGTGACGCTCGATGAATTAAAACAAAAGAATCTGTTTAAAGAAATCAATGACAAAGTTGTTGCTGATGGCAAACAGATGAAATACACCACCATTGCGCTTATTAATCTTGATAGTTCCGACTTCCTGTTGCTGGAAACTTCAGGTAATGATACGACCGCTATTGCCGCAGAAACATTACAGGATCATACCTGTGCCATTGCCGGCAGCTAATATCTGTGCAGACATTTTCGCCACTGAAAGTAGAATCAGTTAAGTAATGAATACGCGACCATGAATATATTATATGGGCGGCGGGAACTTTATTTCCTGAAACCTGATGGCTCTACATTGATTGATCAGAAGAAAAAACAGGGAGCGCGTTTTTATTTCGTTGAGTATCGGGAGCCAGCCTTAACAATCGCGCTTTATGCTCAATAAGCTTAAAACCACTCTCCTGTTCATTGTATTGTGCCGCCGCTTCAGCATGCGGGAAAGAAGCGGCGGCACAAACTCTTCATCACACGTTTTTGCGTAAACCACGCTGTGTGTACACCGCATCCATGACAAAAATCGCCAGCGCCAGCCAGATAAAACCAAAGGTCACCATCTTATCCGGCCCCGGATGTTCGCCATAGAAAGCAACCGCCAGCAGGAACATCAGCGTCGGACCGATATACTGGAAAAAACCCAACGTCGATAAACGCAAACGCATTGCCGCGCCGGTAAAGCACAGCAGAGGAATCGTCGTAACCACACCGGCGGCCATCAACAACAAGTTCAGCGACAGGCTGTTTTGCCCCATGTGGCTGGTCGGGCTATCCGTAATGCCAAATAGCCACACCGCTGCAACCGGCAGTAACCACAGCGTTTCTACCAGCATGCCGGTTTGCGCATCGACAGCAATTTTTTTACGCAGCAGACCGTAAAAAGCAAAACTAAATGCCAGACCGAGCGCAATGATCGGCAGCGAGCCAAACGTCCACAGTTGCACCAGCACACCAACGGCAGCCAGCAGTACCGCCAGCCACTGCATACGGCGGAAACGCTCGCCCAAAAACAGCATCCCCAGCAGAATATTCACCAGTGGGTTAATAAAGTAACCCAGGCTGGCTTCCAGCATATGGTTGTGGTTCACCGCCCAGATAAACAGCAGCCAGTTGCCACCAACCAGCACGGCGGAGATGGCCAGCAGCAGGATTTTTTTCGGCGTTTGCAGCAGCGCTTTTACGTTGCTCCACTGACGGCTGACGCTGATTAACGCCAGCATAAAGAAGAAGGACCAGATGACGCGGTGAGTGAGAATTTCGTCAGCCGGTACGTACCAAATCACTTTGAAATAGGCCGGGGCAACCCCCCAAATGAAATAAGCGGCCAGGGCGAGTAACACGCCCAGCCGCGTCTGTTTTGCATCCATCGGGAAAACTCTTTGCTGAAAAGTAACCGTATGTTACCCGATTTTCACAACAGCCTCACCCCACCATATAGGTGGCCGTCGCGCTGGCGATATGCAGTTGATCCTCGTTATGCAGCTCTACGCGGGCAACGGCGACTTTATTGCCCGCACGCAGCAAACTGCTGCTGGCGGTAAAGCGCGTACCGCGCCCTGGCCGCAGATAATCGACGCGTAAATCAATGGTGCCCATGCGCGATAAACGCTGGCGTAGCTCCTCTTCGCTGATAGTGTCATGGCGCGTTAACGTGCTGCCCACGCAAACCAGACCTGCGGCAACATCCAGCGCCGAGGCGATGACGCCGCCATGTAAAATGCTTTGCGCCCAGTTGCCCACCATCATTGGCTGATTAGTAAATTTCAACTCCGCATACTCTTTTTCATAACGTTCCAGCTCAAGACCTAATGCACGGTTGAACGGCATGTGATAGACAAAAATCTCGCCCACCAGCTTAAGGGTTTGATCGGCTGTGAGAACGGCTGACATAGCAATCTGATCCGATGTGTTAATGGAATGTTGATTTTATGCCTGTTATTTGTTGATTTCCAGTTTAAGAACCGATACCTGAGCAGTGACTCAATAAATATGTAGAATACTTGCGGGGAAATTCTTCAATTCAACAATATGATTCGGGAGCATAAAACCGATGCGGACCTCTCTGGGTTGGTTTTTCGCAGTGCTTGCACTGCCTTTTATGGCATACGCACAAGAAGCTACGGTAAAGGAAGTTCATGATACCCCCGCCGTGCGCGGCAGCATCATCGCCAATTTATTGCAGGATCACGATAATCCTTTCACGCTTTATCCTTATGAAACCAACTACGTGCTCTATACCGACACCAGCGATCTGAACAAGGAAGCAATCAGTTCCTATAACTGGTCTGATAATGCGCGTAAGGACGAAGTGAAGTTTCAGCTCAGCCTTGCGTTTCCGCTGTGGCGCGGGATTCTGGGGCCCAATTCTGTTTTTGGCGCTTCCTATACGCAGAAGTCCTGGTGGCAGCTCTCCAATAGCGCCGAGTCATCGCCGTTCCGCGAAACCAACTACGAACCGCAGCTTTTCCTCGGTTTCGCCACCGATTATGAGTTTGCTGGCTGGACGTTGCGCGATGTGGAGATGGGTTTTAACCACGATTCAAACGGCCGTTCAGACCCGACATCGCGTAGCTGGAACCGCGTCTATACCCGCCTGATGGCGCAGAATGGCAACTGGATGGTTGAAGTGAAGCCCTGGTATGTGGTGGGTTCCACCGACGATAATCCGGACATCACCAAATATATGGGCTATTACCAGTTGAAGATTGGTTATCAACTGAGCGAGGCAATCCTCAGCGCCAAAGGGCAGTACAACTGGAATACCGGCTACGGCGGTGCGGAAATCGGCATCAGCTATCCGATAACCCGACACGTCCGGTTCTACACCCAGGTTTACAGCGGCTACGGCGAATCATTGATTGACTATAATTTCAATCAAACCCGTATCGGTGTGGGCGTGATGCTTAACGATCTGTTTTAAGCATTGCAGTTTCTGGCGCAGGCGCTGAAAATAGCGCCTGTTTTTATTTCAGGCGAATGGGGTCATTGTGGCGCAGGCGGAAGTATTGAATCAGGAATCGCTGGCTAAACAGGTCTTGCAGGAGACCTTCGGCTACCAGCAATTCCGCCCGGGCCAGCAGGATATTATCGACACCGTACTGCGCGGCCGCGACTGTCTGGTGGTGATGCCGACCGGCGGCGGGAAATCCCTGTGCTATCAAATTCCGGCGCTGGTGTTGCAGGGGCTGACGGTGGTGGTTTCGCCGTTGATCTCACTGATGAAAGATCAGGTCGATCAGCTGCTTGCCAACGGCGTGGCGGCGGCGTGCCTGAACTCAACCCAAAGCCGTGAGCAGCAGTTTGAGGTGATCAACGGCTGTCGCAACGGGCAGATCCGTCTGCTTTATATCGCGCCCGAGCGCCTGATGCTCGACAACTTCCTTGACCAGTTGCGCCAGTGGAACCCGGTGCTGCTGGCCGTTGACGAAGCGCACTGTATTTCCCAGTGGGGTCACGATTTCCGCCCGGAATACGCCGCGCTTGGTCATCTGCGCCAGATGCTGCCGTCCGTGCCTTTTATGGCGCTGACCGCGACGGCTGATGACACCACGCGACGCGATATCGAACGCCTGCTGGGCTTAAACGATCCGCTGATCCAGGTCAGCAGCTTCGACCGTCCAAACATCCGCTATATGCTGATGGAAAAATTTAAACCGCTCGATCAGTTGCTGCGTTACGTACAGGAGCAGCGCGGTAAATCCGGCATTATTTATTGCAACAGCCGCGCCAAGGTGGAAGACACCGCTGCGCGTCTGCAAAGCCGTGGTTTTAGCGCGGCGGCTTATCATGCCGGGCTGGATAACGAGCTGCGCGCGCGGGTGCAGGAGCAGTTCCAGCGCGACGATTTACAAATCGTGGTGGCAACTGTGGCGTTCGGCATGGGCATTAACAAGCCCAACGTCCGTTTCGTGGTGCATTTCGACATCCCGCGCAATATCGAATCCTATTATCAGGAGACTGGCCGCGCCGGGCGTGACGGCCTGCCTGCGGAAGCGATGTTGTTTTACGATCCGGCGGATATGGCGTGGCTGCGCCGTTGTCTGGAAGAGAAACCGGCCGGGCCATTGCAGGATATTGAGCGGCATAAGCTCAATGCGATGGGCGCATTTGCTGAAGCGCAAACCTGCCGTCGTCTGGTGCTGCTCAACTATTTCGGCGAAGGGCGGCAGGAGCCCTGCGGCAACTGCGACATTTGCCTCGATCCGCCGCGCCAGTACGATGGTTTGCAGGACGCGCAAAAAGCGTTGTCGGCCATCTATCGCGTCAATCAGCGTTTCGGTATGGGGTATGTGGTGGAAGTGCTGCGCGGCGCGAACAATCAGCGCATCCGCGAATTCGGCCACGACAAATTGCCGGTGTACGGCATTGGCCGCGAACAGAGCCATGAACACTGGGTGAGCGTGATCCGCCAGCTTATCCATATGGGATTTGCCACCCAGAATATTGCTCAGCATTCTGCGCTTCAGCTAACGGAAGCGGCGCGTCCGCTGCTGCGTGGTGAAGTACCGTTGATGCTGGCGGTGCCGCGAATGGTGGCGCTGAAGCCAAAAGTGATGCAGAAAGCCGCCGTTGGCAATTACGATCGCAAGCTGTTCGCCAAGCTGCGTAAATTACGAAAAGCGATTGCCGACGAAGAGAATATCCCGCCTTATGTGGTGTTTAACGATGCGACGCTGATCGAGATGGCCGAGCAGATGCCGCTTTCGCCGGGGGAAATGCTCAGCGTGAACGGCGTGGGAACACGCAAACTTGAACGTTTCGGCCAGGAATTTATGGCGCTTATCCGCGCGCATGTCGACGGCGACGAAGAGTAGTTTTAGCGGCCGAAAAGTGCCAGGATAGTTACTCACTGAATTATCTTCCCGCAGGTTATCTATGTTGATGTTATTTCTTACCGTGGCGCTGGTGCATATCGTTGCCCTGATGAGCCCCGGCCCGGATTTCTTCTTCGTTTCGCAAACCGCCGTTAGCCGCTCGCGCAAAGACGCGATGATGGGTGTGCTGGGCATCACCGCTGGCGTAATGGTGTGGGCTGGCGTGGCGCTGCTCGGCCTGAACCTGATCCTCGAAAAAATGGCGTGGTTGCACAGCATTATTATGGTCGGCGGCGGTCTTTATCTGTGCTGGATGGGCTACCAGATGCTGCGCGGCGCGCTGAAGAAAGATCAGAAACCGGCTGATGCGCCGAAAGTTGAACTGGCGACCAGCAGTGGCCGCAGCTTTCTGAAAGGGTTACTGACCAATCTGGCGAACCCGAAAGCAATTATCTACTTCGGCTCGGTGTTTTCACTGTTTGTCGGCGATAGCGTCGGCGCCAGCGCGCGCTGGGGTATTTTCGTGCTGATTGCGCTGGAAACGCTGGCCTGGTTTACCGTCGTCGCCAGCCTGTTCGCACTGCCGGCAATGCGTCGCGGTTATCAGCGCCTGGCGAAATGGATTGACGGTTTTGCTGGCGCGCTGTTTACCGGCTTCGGCATCCACCTGATTATCTCCCGTTAATTCATCTGCCGGTTGGCGCTTCATTATCCGGCCTGCGGATTTTCTAGGCCCGGTAAGCGTAGCGCCACCGGGCACCTGCCTCAGGCGTGGCGGGCAGAAGCCAGCAACGCGCCGACCAGCACAAACAGCGAACCAAATACCTTATTCAACGCCTTCATCTGGTGCGGGCCTTTGATCCAGCCAGCAATGCGCTGCGCCAGCGTCGCGTAGCCAATCATGACAATGATGTCGACGACAATCGTTGTTACCCCCAGCACCACATACTGCATCACCTGCGGCTGATGCGGCACGATAAATTGCGGGAACAGAGCAGCAAGAAAAACGATGCTTTTCGGGTTGGTCAGGTTAACAAATACCGCCCGCTTAAACAGCCGACCGCGCGACTGGGTTTTCGCCAGCGTATTGAGATCGATAGCACCTGCGGCGCGCCACTGCTGAATACCCAGCCAAATCAGGTAGGCTGCGCCCGCCCATTTCAGCACTTCAAACGCCAGCACGGAGCGAGAAAACAGCGTACCCAGCCCGACGCCGACCAGCACGATATGAATGCCAAGCCCGGTCTGCAAACCGGCAATGGAAGCCGCCGCGCCGCGATAGCCGTAGCCGATGGATGTGGTCATGGTGTTAATCGCGCCGGAACCGGGCGAGAGGCTTAAAATGATTGAAGTCAGCAGGTAGGCGAACCACCATTCGAAGGTCATGAGAAATTCCTGGTTGTCTGTTTTTATGCCACAATACGCTATTGTCAGTGGATTTTGCTATTGGTCACAAAAAAACGATTTTACATGGCTAACAGGGGCGAAATTCCGATGTTTCGGCAAAAAACGGCCTGGGAAACCAGAGAAAAAGCGTTCGCGGCATTTACCACCGGGCCGCTAATGGATTTCTGGCGCTCGCGTGAAGAAGCTGTGTTTACCGGTGTTGATAATGTACCCGTCAGTTTTGTCCGCTTTCACGATCGCCGCCACGATCGGGTGATTGTGGTGTGTCCGGGCCGTATTGAAAGCTACGTCAAATACGCCGAACTGGCGTATGACCTGTTCTACCTTGGTTACGATGTGTTGATTATCGATCACCGCGGGCAGGGGCGTTCCGGGCGGATGTTGGCGGATACGCACCGGGGCCATGTGGTCAACTTTAGCGATTATGTCGATGATTTGGCGGCATTCTGGCAGCAGGAAGTCGCCGATGGACCCTGGCGCAAACGTTATATCCTGGCGCATTCGATGGGCGGCGCGATCTCCACGCTCTTCTTACAGCGTTATCCGCATGCCTGTGATGCTATTGCCCTGTGCGCGCCGATGTTCGGCATTATCATTCGCCTGCCGGAGTGGATGGTGCGTCCGCTGCTTAACTGGGCGGAAAGCTATCCGCGTCTTCGTGAAAATTACGCCATCGGCACCGGAAGCTGGCGCGCGCTGCCGTTCGCGATTAACGTGCTGACCCACAGCCGCGAGCGTTACCGGCGCAATCTGCGTTTTTATGCCGACGAACCGACGCTGCGCGTAGGCGGGCCGACATGGCACTGGGTGCGTGAAGGCATTCTGGCCGGAGAACACGCGCTGGCAGGGGCGGCAAATGATGACACCCCAACATTGATTATTCAGGCAGAAGAGGAGCACGTGGTGGATAACCGCATGCAACAACGCTTCTGCGAAATTCGCGCTGCGGCGGGCCACCCTTGTGAAGGGGGAAAACCGTTTGTTATACCCGGCGCGTACCATGAGATCCTTTTCGAAAAGGACGCTATGCGCTCGGTCGCGCTCAACGCCATCGTCGACTTCTTCGACCGGCATAACTAATTATTTATTGAGGTAAAATTTTCCTATGTACCAGGTTGTTGCGTCTGATTTAGATGGCACGTTGCTCTCCCCTGACCACACACTGTCTCCGTTCGCGAAAGAAACGTTAAAGCTGCTGACCGGCCACGGCGTCAATTTTGTCTTTGCTACCGGCCGCCACCATGTTGATGTCGGGCAAATCCGCGATAATCTCGGCATCAAGGCCTATATGATCACCTCCAACGGCGCGCGTGTGCACGATACCGACGGAAATCTGGTCTTTAGCCACAATCTGGATCGCGATATCGCCAGCGATCTGTTCGGTGTGATGCACAACGAGAAAGATATCATTACCAATGTCTACCGTAACGACGAATGGTTTATGAACCGCCATCGTCCTGACGAGATGCGTTTTTTCAAAGAAGCGGTGTTCCAGTATTCGCTGTATGAGCCGGGCTTACTGGAGCCGGAAGGCATCAGCAAAGTCTTTTTCACCTGCGACAGCCATGAAAAACTGCTGCCGCTGGAGCAGGCGATCAATGCGCGCTGGGGCGACCGTGTCAACGTCAGCTTCTCGACGCTAACCTGTCTGGAAGTGATGGCGGGCGGCGTATCGAAAGGGCATGCGCTGGAAGCCGTTGCCGGAGCGCTGGGCTATGGTCTGAAGGATTGCATCGCCTTTGGCGATGGCATGAACGATGCTGAAATGCTGTCGATGGCCGGTAAGGGCTGCATTATGGGCAATGCCCATCAGCGCCTGAAAGATCTGCATCCGGAGCTGGAAGTGATTGGCACCAATGCGGATAACGCTGTGCCACATTACCTGCGTAAATTGTTCCTGCAATAAGATTGACATCTGATTATTAAATAATCAGATGTCAACCAAATACTCAAACTTTGCGCAACTGAGTTCGCTACAATGAAGCCTCACTATTTTGAGAGAGCTTCATTGTGGCGTTACTGATCATCACCACGATCCTGTGGGCCTTTTCCTTTGGCCTGATTGGCGAATACCTTGCTGGCCATGTCGACAGCTATTTCTCCGTGCTGATGCGCGTGGGGCTGGCGGCGCTGGTGTTCTTACCGTTCCTGCGCACACGCGGGCACAACCTGAAAACCATTGGCCTGTATATGCTGGTGGGCGCGATGCAGCTCGGCATTATGTATCTGTTCAGCTTTCAGGCGTATCTCTACCTGACGGTCTCTGAATTCCTGCTGTTTACCGTCTTTACGCCGCTGTACGTTACGCTGATTTACGATCTGCTGAGCAAGCGCGGGCTGCGCTGGAGCTACGCCCTGAGCGCCGGGCTGGCGGTAATTGGCGCGGCGATTATTCGTTATGACAAAGTCAGCGATCACTTCTGGATCGGTTTGATTCTGGTGCAATTGGCGAATATCAGCTTCGCCATCGGTATGGTCGGTTATAAGCGCCTGATGGAAACGCGGCCGATGCCGCAGCACAACGCCTTTGCGTGGTTCTATCTGGGCGCGTTGGTTGTTGCTGTCACCGCATGGTTTGTGATGGGCAACCCGCAGAAGCTGCCGACGACCACCTTGCAGTGGGGCGTGCTGGTATGGCTGGGTGTGGTCGCTTCCGGTCTGGGTTACTTTATGTGGAACTACGGCGCAACGCAGGTTGACGCCGGGACGCTCGGCATTATGAACAATGTGCATGTTCCCGCCGGGCTGCTGGTCAACCTCGCTATCTGGCAGGAACAGCCGCACTGGCCGAGCTTTATTATTGGTGGTTCGGTGATAATGGCTTCGCTGTGGGTACATCGCCGTTGGGTCGCTCCGCGCTCCGCACAAACGGCAGGTGATCGCACGCGTGATTCCGCGCTGAGCGAATAAACGCTTCGGTAACCGGCTGACGCTGCTCGCCGTCGCGCACCGCCGCGTACAGTCGGCTCCACAATCCTTCGCCCAGGGTTTTGGTCACTACCAGACCCTGGCGTTCAAAACTCTCCACCACCCAGTGCGGAAGCGCCGCGATCCCCATCCGGGCGGCAACCATCTGAATCAGCAATAGCGTGTTATCGACGCTTTTCAGCGCCGGGCTGATACCTGCCGGTTGCAGGAAATGACGCCAGATATCAAGGCGGCTGCGCTGTACCGGGTAGATCAGCAGTGTTTCGCTGGCGAGATCGTCCGGCGTGATGCGCGCTTTTGCCGCCAGCGGATGATCCGGCGCCAGCACCAGCCGCACTTCAAAATCAAACATCGGTGAATAGTGCAGGCCGCTGCGCGGCAGAATGTCGGATGTCATGACCAGATCCAGCTCACCCTGTTGCAGCGCAGGCTGCGGGTCAAAGGTCACGCCGGATTTGAAATCCATCTCCACCTGCGGCCAGTTCTGGCGGAAGTTTTCAAGCGCGGGCGTCAGCCACTGAATACAGCTATGGCATTCAATCGCGATGCGCAATGTGGCTTGCTGCGGTTCGTTACAGGCCTGCAGCGCGCGGCTGATTTGCGGCAGTACCTGGTTGGCCAGTTGCAGCAGGATCTCGCCTTGTGGCGTAAAACGCAGCGGCTGACTTTTACGCACAAACAGACGAAAGCCGAGGCGCTGTTCCAGATCGCTGAACTGGTGGGAAAGCGCCGACTGCGTCTGATGCAGCGTTGCCGCTGCTGCAGCCAGCGACCCGCTGTTTCGTAACGCCTGTAGCGTTTTCAGGTGTTTAATTTCGATCATGAATGTCCTTCACCCCGGCATGAACAATTTGCGCTTGAGGTTTATACAGTACATTCACAATATGGATGTGTAAACATCTGGACGTCTAAACTCGTCATATTTCGACTTGCAGGTGCGTTGGCTGCCTTGCACGCCCCAGTCACTTACTTCAGTAAGCTCCTGGGAACGCGCTACGTTGCCGCCTTCCTGCCAGCCGAACTATTTAGAGTTTTACATTCAGAATCAAAAAATTAAAGGAAGAAGACATGACAATACATAACCACACCCTCGGTTTTCCTCGCGTCGGCCTGCGTCGCGAGCTGAAAAAAGCGCAAGAAAGTTACTGGGCGGGGAATTCTTCTCGCGAAGAACTGCTGGCGGTAGGGCGCGAGCTGCGCGCCCGTCACTGGGATCAGCAAAAACAAGCCGGGATCGATCTGCTGCCGGTCGGTGATTTCGCCTGGTACGACCATGTTCTGACCACCAGCCTGCTGCTGGGCAATGTGCCGGCTCGTCATCAGAACAACGACGGCTCTGTCGATATCGACACCCTGTTCCGCATCGGTCGCGGTCGCGCACCAACTGGCGAACCGGCGGCAGCGGCAGAGATGACCAAATGGTTTAACACCAACTATCACTACATGGTGCCGGAATTCAGCAAAGGCCAGCAGTTCAAACTGACGTGGACGCAACTGCTGGATGAAGTGGACGAAGCGCTGACGCTGGGCCACAAGGTGAAGCCCGTGCTGCTTGGGCCGGTCACGTACCTGTGGCTGGGCAAAGTGAAAGGCGAACAATTCGATCGCTTAAGCTTGCTGAACGACATTCTGCCGGTCTACCAGCAAGTACTGGCCGAACTGGCGAAACGCGGTATTGAGTGGGTACAGATCGACGAACCGGCACTGGTGCTGGAGCTGCCGCAAGCGTGGCTGGACGCCTTCAAACCGGCGTATGACGCGCTGAACGGCAAGGTAAAACTGCTGCTGACCACCTATTTCGAAGGCGTCACGCCGAACCTGGACACCATTACCGCGCTGCCGGTGCAGGGTCTGCATGTCGATCTGGTACACGGTAAAGACAACGTTGCACAGCTGCATCAGCGTCTGCCTGCCGACTGGTTGCTCTCTGCCGGTCTGGTGAATGGCCGTAACGTCTGGCGCGCCGATCTGAGTGAAAAATATGCGCAGATTAAAGATGTGGTCGGCAAACGCCCGCTGTGGGTTGCCTCTTCCTGTTCGCTGCTGCACAGCCCGATCGATCTGAGCGTTGAGACACGTCTTGATGCCGAAGTGAAAAGCTGGTTCGCCTTCGCCCTGCAAAAATGTGAAGAACTGGCGCTGTTGCGTGATGCCCTGAACAGCGGCAACACAGAAAAACTGAATGAATGGAGCGCCCCGATCCAGGCGCGCCGCCACTCTACCCGCGTGCACAACCCGGCGGTGGCAAAACGTCTGGCGGCGATCACCGCGCAGGACAGCCAGCGCGCGCGTCCGTACGCTGAGCGTGCACAAGCGCAGCGCGTGCGTTTCAACCTGCCGGCGTGGCCGACCACGACTATCGGCTCGTTCCCGCAGACCACCGAGATCCGCGGCTTGCGTCTGGATTTTAAACAGGGACGTTTAGATGCGGGCAATTACCGCACCGGCATCGCTGAACATATTAAGCAGGCGATTATCGAACAAGAACGTTTGGGGCTGGATGTGCTGGTACACGGCGAAGCAGAACGTAACGACATGGTGGAATACTTCGGTGAACACCTTGATGGTTTCGTCTTTACGCAAAATGGCTGGGTGCAGAGCTACGGCTCTCGCTGCGTGAAGCCGCCGGTGGTGATCGGCGACGTGAGCCGCCCGGAAGCGATTACCGTCGAGTGGGCGAAGTACGCACAATCGCTGACCGACAAACCGGTCAAAGGCATGCTGACCGGGCCGGTTACTATCCTCTGCTGGTCTTTCCCGCGTGAAGATGTTACCCGCGAAACCATCGCCAAACAGATCGCGCTGGCGCTGCGTGACGAAGTGGCCGATCTGGAAGCCGCCGGTATTGGCATCATCCAGATCGACGAACCGGCACTGCGCGAAGGTTTACCGCTGCGCCGCAGCGACTGGGAGGCTTACCTGGCGTGGGGCGTCGAAGCGTTCCGTATTAATGCTGCGGTGGCGAAGGATGACACGCAGATCCACACCCACATGTGCTATTGCGAGTTCAACGACATCATGGATTCCATTGCCGCGCTGGATGCTGATGTGATCACCATCGAAACCTCGCGTTCGGATATGGAACTGCTCGAGTCGTTCGAAGAGTTCGAATACCCGAACGAAATCGGACCGGGCGTGTACGACATTCACTCGCCGAACGTGCCGAGCGTGGAGTGGATCGAAGCCCTGCTGCAAAAAGCGGCGCAGCGCATTCCGGCGCAGCGTCTGTGGGTGAACCCGGATTGCGGTCTGAAAACCCGTGGCTGGCCGGAAACCCGCGCCGCGCTGGCTAATATGGTGAAAGCCGCGCAGAACCTGCGTCAGCAGTAAACAGCCATGCGCCGCCGGTTCGTTCCCCGGCGGCGTTTTTTTGCGGTTTTACGGCGTTTCGGTTAACAACTCCAGAGAGAGGGTGTAGACGCCGGGTTCAAATACATCGCCATCCTGGCCATAAAAGCTGAATGTTTGCTCCGCGCCAGCCGCCAGCGGGCTATTGGATTTATAGGCATCGTCCGCCGCACTCCAGGTACTGTCCAGTTTGTTCGCCAGATTCGGCACAAGGTGTTTCTCCGTGCTATTACTGGTGCTGACCCATACGATATCGCCATTACTCTCGCGAGAATCACCCTGTCCGCGAATGTAGTAAGTGCCTGCAGTGGTCGATCCGTTTTTGATAATGATGGTCGCGGCATGATCCAAAATAGAATCGCCAGTATAGATATTGCCTGCTCCCAGCGTTCCTTCAGCGTCCATGCCTTTGGTAATGCTCCATGATGTTGGCGCATTCAGCGTCATGGAGGTGGTCGCGCTTCCATGAGAAGTCAGTGCCGCAAAACTCTGGTTGCTCATCAGAACCAGTAAAGTAGTCAGCATTACTTTTTTCATTATCATCATTCCTTTAATTTCATTGTAATTACACAACTTTGGATGCGACAAAGACACAAAAGCTGTGGTGCGGCCTCGCATTCAGGAAAACCGTAAAATGAGTAGAGAGCAGTTACGCTGACAGTGCGGATACCCTCTCTGTCAGCGTGATAGCGTGACCTCACGCAGAGGTGTTACGGCGTTTCAGTTAACAACTCCATCGAGAGGTTATAAGTGCCGGGTTCAAATGTATCGCCAGCCTGCCCATAAAAACTGAACGTTTTCTCATCACCCGCGGCCAGTGGGTTGTTCGATTTAAAGGCGGTGTCCGCAGCACTCCAGGTACTGTCGAGCGTGGTGGTCAGGTTTGACACAACGTGTTTTTGCGTGCTGTCGCTGGCATTGACCCACACAATGGTGCCATCGGTCTCAAGGGAATCCCCTTGCCCGCGAATGTAGTAAGTACCCGCCGCCGTCGAGTCGTTCTTAATAATGATGGTCGCAGCATGGTTCAGAATGCTGTCGTCGGTATAGGTGTTGCCAGCCCCAAGGGTTCCTTCTGCTTCTACGCCTTTGGTGATGCTCCATATTGCTGGTGCGTTAAGGGTCATGCTGGTGGTGGCGCTACCGTGGGATGTCAGCGCTGCAAAACTCTGGCTGCTCATCAGCGCCAGTAAGGTGGTCAGCATTATCTTTTTCATAAATCATTCCTTTAGTTTCATCATCGTTAATTGATCCCGCGCCGCATACCTGGACGTGGGTGGCGTCACCTTTGCAGGTGACAACCTGTTGCGCAGGCTTCCGATCCTGAAGCCAGCGTAATGCGTTGTGCTCGTTGTTCAGGGGACGATGGCAAGCGCGTTGGCCGTAATGACATACTCATCGGCAGCGGCTTGCTGGTTTCCGTCGATGACAATCTGAAAGCTGGCTCGTGTCGCGGAGGTGGTGCGGACGATGCCGCCTCGATCCTTGCTCTCACCTGACCAGCCTTCACCTGCCAGCCGGATCCGCAGTTGATGCGCAGAATTACGCTTTCCCGTCAGTACATAGCGCCCCGGCGCCGGGGCGCTTTTCTGCGCGTTCAACCAGACCAGATACCCTGAATGCGCTGCCTGAAAAAACATCCGGCCGCGGCCGATAACCGTGCCATCACGCAATGTTGTCTCCTGGGGCGGACGTATGTTCAGCGTAACTTCGGGTACGGCTTCCGTTGCCTGCGCTACGGGCAAACAGAGCGCGGCTGCTATCAGTAATGGAAGTGCAATTTTCTTTTTCATTTCAGAGACCTTCATGCTGAACGGCACATTGCGCTAAGGGCATAGATACCCGCAGAGCTTTTTTCTGCTGGCAGACGGTAGTCCGCTATGCACGAGCGTTCATTGCCCAGCGAGACCAGAAGTCTTCCCGTTTGTGGTAGCCCGCTCATGTACACTTCTCCGCCATCACCCGTAATACCTGCTCCGGTATTGGTCTCATTGCCCGCAAGCGTGACCAGCGCGCCAAAGGGCACCAGACGGTTATTCGCCTGTGTCAGCGTGATAACGGCTCGGGCACCTGTCCGGGTTGAGAATTTCGCCGCGATGACTGCCCCTGCCGTGGGGACTATCCGGGTGTCCGTTTGCGGGACTTCAACATCAGCGGGTAGAGTATTGGGATCGAGCGTCACTAAATTCGCCTGATAGGGCATCACGTAGTCCAGCGTGGTGTATCCGCGAAAATCGGTTTTCACACCGGGGATATCGCCTGCCGATACGCCTGCTGCGCCCGGCGCTTCCACCAGCGCCACGGTTTCTCCCAGCGGCTGGCCCAGCGTGATCCCATGGCGATGAATCACTACGCCGCCAGCCACGCCCGCATTCATCTGTCGGGAAGATGGGCTGTAGCGATAGCCGCCTTTCAATTCACCATAAGCGCCGCGCCAGGTCAGATTAATCAGACTGCTGTTTCGGTCAGTAGCCGGGTTGCCTGGCGCCATCCGTTCACGTACATCCCAACTCAGACGGCGATCAAAACTGTCGCCATTCAGTCCCATTTCATGCTGCGTACCGCGTATGTCCCCGTTTACCATCTGATAACTGGCCCGCGCGTGGTTTCCCATCCAGCGATCCAGAGGCAGGCTAATCCAGAAACTTATTTCCCGATCCGTTTTACGCCCGCCTGGCTGGGCGCCGCTGTGGTAAACCGGCTCCTGGCGTTGCGTCCAGTTCAGCGACCATGTGGCGTCATGGAAACTTGCGGCCCAGGAGACCATCAACTCATCCCGCGTCCCGTGTTGTTGCCAGTAACTCTCCCTGGCCCCCGTCAGGCTCACTGAACCCCACTGTCCCAGGGACTGGCTGAGCGTCAGGCTGGAGCGCGTTTTGCGGCGCAAATTGTTCTGATTCAGGTATCCGCCAGCGTCATGCGCCTGATCACTGTCCAGCACCGCCGACAATCCGTGAAATCCCGACGACGCGTAGCGGTTGCTGGAAAGTGTGAATCCGGTATTTGTCGCTTCAATGCTTTTGCTGTAGCGCACGCGCCAGGCGCTGCCTTGTGCATGCTCTTTTCTGCGCGGCTTTCTCTGTTCCTGAATGCCATCCAGCGAAATAGCGCCCAACTTATTGAGTGATACCCCCAGTCCCAGTGACGCTGCGCTGTAATGGGCTGCGTTCTGTAAACCTCCGTAAGCCGTTATGCCCCATGGCAACCCATACATCAGGGATGCCTGAGCGACATAACTATCGCTGACCGCGCCATTTGACGGGCGGTAGCGACCGCTCATCAGGTTGTATTTGAAATAACCTTCACGAAGCGCGATAGCTGGCGTGGTAGAGGGCACAATAAAACTTTGCTGACGGCCATCGTTTTCAAAAATCGTCACCTGTAAGTCGCCGCCGTCACCGGCGGAGGGAAGATCTGTCAACGCAAAAGGCCCCGGCGCAACGGTGGTGCTGTAAATCACATAACCGCTGCGTTTGACTTCAATCCGGGCCTGTGTCCGCGCGATCCCGCGAATAACAGGGGCGAATTCTCTTTGGTTATAGGGAACCATTGCCTCATCGGAGCCAAGCATCACCCCCCGAAAGGGAATGCTGTCAAAGATGTCGGCTGGAGTGTAACGATCCCCCAATGCCAGACGGCTTTTCAGGTCATATAATCCGCGTTCAGCATAGGTCCATGCAGTCTGCCATTTTGCTGGTGATTGGCCCTCTTTCTGCCAGGTTGTCAGGTTCCGCAAACGCCAGGCGCCGAGATTCGCTCCAGGCTCGAGCTGTGCAAACGCGGTGCTATTCGTTGAGGAACTGCTGCCTGATGACGCCGAACGGGCCGTATTTATGCGGTAATTCATCAGCAGGGCAGGAATGCCGTCATCCCAGAGTTCCCGTGGCGCGAGACCTGATACCTTTGGGCGCAGTGCTGCCTGCGGGACACTGAGCAACAACTGCTGTCGATAAAACTGGAACGTTTCTGTCGCCTGCGGAATGGCCGTCAGCGCCGCACATTGCTGCGTCTCGTCATCGGTTGTTTTCTCCGAAGTGCGAGCAGCAAAGAGACCAGGGTACTGTTCTGTTTTCACGCCATACTGTGTCAGCAGTGCTTCAGTCAGGCAGGTTTTCAGAAAGCGCTTGCCGCTTTTGTCACGCGCCTGGTGAAATACCATCTCCCTGGAATCCACCAGGTCTCCATTTAGCAAAATGTCTACCGGGTAAATTCCAGGTAGCTGGCTTCCTTCGTTAAAAACCGAAATATCAACGTTTCTTCCCTCTTCGCCACCTAACAGCGCGGGATCAAATGACCAGCTTTCTGCCGCCGCATTCGCTGATGAACATATGCAGACAGCTATCCCAACAGAGAATAATGGCAGAATATAATATTGTTTTACTGTCATATAAATGTGAGCTAAACAACGTCGAATATTATTGTTTTATAAACAGTAATGTGGCCCTGAATATGTCTGCTACCCTTCGATAAACGCAAAATCAAAAAGGGTAAAACGCGCGTCGTTGTCATAGAGCGAGAGTGATACCAATAAATCAGCACCTGCAAGTTAATTGCACATATTCATATGAATAATAAATACGCTTGCTTCTACGCTGTGTCGCATTAAATAACATTGTTATTCTACGTTGGCTTGCCAGGTCTGACTTTCACCGCCGTAATCGTTCACAATCTTCCATTCAATCCTTTTACTTTTTGTTGCGGAAGGCAGTGTGAAATCACGCGAAGAGAAAGGCGCAACGTATTTGATATCCTGTACGCTAACGTCATTAATTTTTAGCGCGCTGATATTAATGTAAAACGGTGAGTTATTCGCTGCGGTCAACTTATTACCGTGCTGTTGCCATTGCAGACGATTTTCTGCATCGTCAGGATGGCTTTTTAACGTGCCTGGCCGAATGAGCAGTTTGATGCAGTTATTGATAGTGAGTTGAACGTTCAGTGATACTTTATCGGTCTTCTCTTTTGCCCACTCGTCTCCCGCTTTAGGGGGGATTCCCTTAACACATAACCACTGTAACGTTTCACGGTCGGCCCGGAAATTACCGCCGGTGCGCACAATACGTAATCGGCTGGACTGCTGCCCATCCAGGCGCATCAGCGGGGGCGTAACAACAAACGGTGCTTTATTCTTCCTGTTTTCATCCAGCGCCTGAGACTGGATCAGAATGGGGTAATCCTGCGGATTGGTTACCGTCAGGGTTGTACCGTTGGAAGCAGGATCATAAATCAAACGAGAGGCACCGAGCCGGACTGAAAACGTTTGGGTCGACGTTGCAGAATGGGAGGATGCGGCTGAGGCGATGTCAGGCAAAAAACAAACAGATACGGCTAAAAGCGACAATGCTGAAATATTTTTTTTCACGTGACAACCCTGTATGAAAATATAAGTAAAAACGCTAAATAGTTGCGCAGAAGAAATCTTTTTTACGGATCTTAGCCCGGGCTTTGTTATGTCCAACATCATTTTTGTGGTGCTGGTCTGTGCAGTTATTTAGTGCCATCAAAAAAATATGAATCATTCCTTCTGTAATATGCGCTAAGCATAATCTTATTAAAGGCATTTACCTGTAATAAGGTGTATCCAAAGTATTGCATGGAAGAGAAGAACAGGTAAACCAGCAAAGTTCAACGCCGGGTCGTCACAAAAAAGCAAAATCATTTTTTTAGTTGGCGTTTTTTTATGCTGAAATTTGAAAAGATATTAAAATACATGCTATTAACAGATGCTGTCGTTGAGTCTTTTCTGAGGTGCAATTTCTTATTTCTGACAGGATAATAGAACTTTCTTGATCCCATTAAACTTTTTCTAAATGAAAAGCGAAGATTTCATATAAATTAGTTTCCTTCATTCCCTGTTAATACGGCCAGAAATTCAAGAAGTTCTCGTATTAGCGTTGCATCTTAAATCTCTATTATTGGCCGGGGCGTTTCCCCCGGCACGGATATTATTTTTTAATGTACTGGGCAAACCATGTCAGCATTCGTTGCCAGCCATCTTTTGCCGACTCTTCGTGATAGCTCGGGCGGTAATCGGCATTAAAGGCATGGCCCGCTTCCGGGTACACCACAATCTCGGCAGTGGCGTTGGCTGCCCGCAGCGCCTGGCGCATGGTTTCCACGCTTTCGAGCGGAATGCCGGTATCCTGCGCGCCGTATAAACCCAGTACCGGTGCGGTCAGATCGGTCGCGACATCTACCGGGTGGCGCGGCGAGTTGAGCGATTTCTCTCCCACCAGCTTACCGTACCAGGCCACCGCGGCTTTCAACTGCGGGTTATGCGCCGCATACAGCCAGGCGATACGTCCGCCCCAGCAAAAACCGGTGATCAACAACTGATGCGCGTTGCCGCCATTGCGCGCCGCCCAACTGGCGACGTGGTCGAGATCGGCCAGCACCTGGGCATCCGGCACCTTGCTGACCAGCCCGCTCAGTAGCGTCTGGATATCGGCAAAATCATTCGGATCGCCCTGGCGAAAGTAGAGCTCAGGTGCAATGGCGAGGTAACCTTCCAGCGCCAGACGGCGGCAGAGATCGCGGATATGTTCATGTACGCCGAAAATTTCCTGCACCACAATGACGATCGGCAACGGGCCATCGGCATTTCTTGGTCGAGCATGAAACGCAGGCATACTGTCGCCCTGCGTGGGAATGGAGGTTTCGCCTGCGATTAGGGCGTCCTCCGGTGTGTGAACGATGGTGGAAGCGTGAGGCGAAGCTGCAGGTGCAAAGCCCGGCTGTTTGTTGGTTGTCATGGCATTCTCCATACCCTTTTATTAGCGCTTCAATAACTATAGACGGAAGGACTGACGCGCGCGCAAATCCCCGTTTCATCGACTACCTATGCTGCTGCGTTGTGAGATACAGCATGTTAATGTGATATGAGTCACTAATTTATGGAAATGATATGCAAACACTTTCGATGATGGTGACATCAATCACTAAAACAGGCAGACGCCTTCTGTAAAGTGGCTTTTTGCCTCTCCTGATAAAACCAACCACAAAGGAGCCTGTTATGTCCAGGTCTGATGTTTTTCATCTCGGTCTCACCAAAAACGATTTACAAGGGGCTACGCTGGCCATTGTCCCTGGCGATCCGGAGCGTGTGGAAAAGATCGCCGCGCTGATGGATAAGCCGGTCAAGCTGGCATCTCACCGCGAATTTACCAGCTGGCGCGCCGAACTGGATGGCAAACCGGTTATTGTGTGCTCCACCGGCATCGGCGGTCCGTCAACCTCTATCGCCGTAGAAGAACTGGCGCAGCTTGGCATCCGCACTTTTCTGCGTGTCGGCACGACCGGGGCAATTCAGCCGCATATCAATGTTGGCGATGTACTGATTACCACCGCCTCCGTGCGCCTTGATGGCGCCAGCCTGCATTTTGCACCGATGGAATACCCGGCGGTGGCTGACTTTGCCTGCACCACGGCGCTGGTCGCAGCGGCGGATGCGATTGGCGCAACCAAACACATTGGCGTAACGGCATCTTCCGACACCTTTTACCCGGGCCAGGAGCGTTACGACACATTCTCCGGGCGCGTGGTGAAAAGCTTTAAAGGCTCAATGGAAGAGTGGCAATCAATGGGTGTAATGAATTATGAAATGGAATCCGCGACGCTGCTGACCATGTGTTCAAGCCAGGGACTGCGCGCCGGGATGGTGGCTGGGGTGATTGTGAATCGTACCCAGCAGGAGATCCCGAACGCAGAAACGATGAAACAGACCGAAAGCCACGCCGTGAAAATCGTGGTGGAAGCCGCACGTCGCCTGCTGTAATTCCTCTCTGCCGGTGCCCGGTAATGTTGCGTTTACCGGGCCTGACAAATCCCTTTCCGTTTCTGCGTAGCGCCTCGCAGGAAAAGCCCTTTCCAACTGGACGTTTATACAGCACAATTCCCGCTTGTACGAATAAGGTCTGGAGGAGGCGTGGTGGACACTTCAATCATCGTCATGGCAGCGCTGGCGCTGGCGGGATTACTGGTCGGCTGGCTGGCTGCAAGCTGGCGCGGGGCGCAGCAGCAGGCGGAATTGCTTGCCGAGCAACGCGATGTGTTTAGTGAACTGAGCGCCGCCCGCCAGCAGTTGGTTCAGAGCGAGCACTGGCGTGAAGAGTGCGAACTGCTCAATAACGAACTGCGCAGCCTGCAACATATCAACAGCTCGCTGGAAGCCGATCTTCGTGAAGTCACCACCCGCCTGGAATCCACCCAGTTGCATGCGGAAGAGAAGCTACGCCAGATGCACAGCAGCGAGCAGCGTCTCAGCGAACAATTTGAAAACCTTGCGAACCGCATTTTTGAGCAGAGCAACCGGCGGGTGGATGAACAGAACCGCCAGAGCCTGAACGGCCTGCTAACGCCGCTGCGCGAGCAGCTCGACGGTTTTCGCCGCCAGGTGCAGGAGAGCTTTGGCCAGGAAGCGCGCGAACGCCATACGCTGGCGCATGAAATCCGCAATCTGCAACAGTTGAACGCCCAGATGGCGCAGGAGGCCATCAACCTGACGCGCGCATTGAAAGGTGATAATAAAACGCAGGGCAACTGGGGCGAAGTGGTGCTGACCCGCGTGCTGGAAGCGTCCGGTCTGCGCGAAGGGTACGAGTATGAAACCCAGGTTAGCCTGGAAAACGACAGCCGCGCGCGTATGCAACCGGATGTGATCGTACGCTTACCGCAGGGCAAGGATGTGGTGATTGATGCCAAAATGACGCTGGTGGCCTACGAGCGCTACTTCAACGCCGAGGATGAATTTACCCGCGAAGGCGCATTGCAGGAGCATATCGCCTCGGTACGTAATCATATTCGCCTGCTGGGGCGCAAAGATTATCAGCAGCTTCCCGGCCTGCGCAGCCTCGACTACGTCCTGATGTTTATTCCGGTGGAACCCGCGTTCCTGATCGCCCTCGACAGGCAGCCCGAACTGATAACGGAAGCGCTGAAGAATAACATTATGCTGGTCAGCCCGACCACGCTGCTGGTGGCGCTGCGCACCATCGCCAACCTTTGGCGCTATGAGCATCAAAGCCGCAACGCACAGCAGATTGCAGAAAGGGCGAGTCGGCTGTATGACAAAATGCGCCTGTTCGTTGATGACATGTCGTCCATCGGCCAGAGCCTGGATAAAGCGCAGGATAACTACCGCCAGGCGATGAAAAAACTCACCGCCGGGCGCGGCAACGTGCTGGCGCAGGCGGAGGCATTTCGCGGTCTTGGCGTTGAGATCAAGCGTGAGATTAATCCAGAATTAACGGCGGAAGCGCAGGCGCAGGATGAAGAGTTTCGCCTGCGAGCAGGGCAGGAAGCGGTAAACGAATATAATGAAGACAATCAGTTAGACGATGCAACGCAGGATGAGGAACCTGGCGCGAAGGCGTCATCGGGCGGTTGAATCGTAGGGCAATTGCGTCCAATCTGATACACTTCACAAACAAATTCTTAAATAGCAGGCACTAAGATGGCGGAAGATTCAAAAGAGACAACACACTTTGGTTTTCAGACCGTCGCCAAAGAAAACAAAGCCGACATGGTGGCGCATGTTTTCCATTCGGTCGCGTCGAAATATGATGTTATGAACGATTTGATGTCGATGGGCATTCACCGTTTATGGAAGCGTTTTACCATTGATTGCAGCGGCGTACGCCGTGGGCAGAAAGTTCTCGATCTGGCCGGCGGCACTGGCGATTTGACCGCTAAATTCTCGCGTCTGGTAGGTGAAACCGGGCAGGTTGTGCTGGCTGATATCAATGACTCAATGCTGAAAATGGGGCGCGAAAAGCTGCGCAACATCGGCATTATCGGTAACGTCGAGTATGTACAGGCAAACGCAGAAGCGCTGCCGTTCCCGGATAATACCTTCGACTGCATTACCATCTCTTTCGGCTTGCGCAACGTAACGGAAAAAGAGCAAGCGCTGCGTTCCATGTTTCGCGTGTTGAAACCGGGCGGGCGTCTTCTGGTGCTGGAGTTTTCCAAACCGATTATTGAGCCGCTGAGCAAAGTGTACGACGCGTACTCTTTCCATATTCTGCCGCGCATTGGCCAACTGGTGGCAAGCGATGCCGACAGCTACCGCTATCTGGCGGAGTCTATCCGTATGCACCCCGATCAGGAAACCCTGAAAGCGATGATGCAGGACGCGGGTTTTGAAAACGTTGACTACTACAATCTGACCGCCGGTATTGTTGCTCTGCACCGTGGCTACAAATTCTGACAGGAGTGCGCATGCCCTTTAAGCCGATGGTGGCCGCCGGAATCGAACGCGCGCTGAATACCTTTCTCTACCGCGAGAGCGCGCTGATTTCTGCGCGTCAGCGTCTGTACGGCAAAGTTTTACGCGTTGTTTTGCAGGAGTTCTCCTCGCCGTTTGTGCTGGTGTTCAGCGAACAGCAGATCGACGTCCTGAGCGAATGGGAAGGCGAGGCTGACTGTTCAGTTATCACCCAGTTGCGGGTGTTGCCGAAACTGCGCGATCGCCAGCAACTGACTGCACTTATCCGCAGCGGCGAGCTGGAAGTACAGGGGGATATTCAGGTCGTGCAAAACCTGGTGGCGCTTGCCGATCTCGCTGAATTTGATCCCGCTGAGATGCTTGCTCCCTGGACGGGCGATATTGCCGCCGAGGGTATCAGTAAATTCCTGCGCGGTGGCGCTCGCATGCTGCGCCATGGCGTTCAGCGTCAACAACGCTACGTCGCTGAAGTGTTAACCGAAGAGTGGCGCGTCGCGCCGGGCGCTCTGGAAGTGGCCTGGTTTGCAGAAGAGACGGCGGCCGTGGAACGTGCGACGGAAGCCTTAGCTCAGCGCCTGGATAAACTGGAGGGCAAATGACGCCAGGTGAACTGCGGCGGCTCTATTTCATCATCCAGACTTTCTTGAGTTACGGGCTTGATGAGCTCATTCCCAGAATGCGTATCACCCTGCCGCTGCGGATCTGGCGCAGGATGCTGTTCTGGATGCCTAACCGGCACAAGGATAAAGCGCTTGGTGAACGGCTGCGTCTTGCGTTGCAGGAGCTGGGACCGGTGTGGATCAAATTCGGTCAAATGCTCTCTACTCGCCGCGATCTTTTCCCGCCGCTGATTGCCGATCAACTGGCAATGCTACAGGATCGTGTCGCGCCGTTTGACGGGCACCTCGCCAAACAGCAGATCGAAAAAGCGATGGGCGATCTGCCCGTTGAAACCTGGTTTGATGACTTCGAGATTGAACCGCTGGCGTCTGCATCGATTGCTCAGGTTCATACCGCGCGGCTGAAAGAGAGCGGCAAAGAGGTGGTGATCAAGGTGATCCGCCCGGATATTCTGCCGGTGATCAAAGCCGATCTTAAACTTATTTACCGCCTGGCGGCGTGGGTTCCGCGCCTGCTGCCGGATGGCCGTCGTTTGCGTCCGCGTGAAGTCGTGCGGGAGTATGAAAAAACGCTGATTGATGAACTGGATTTGTTGCGTGAAGCCGCCAACGCGATTCAGTTACGGCGTAATTTTGAAAACAGCCCGATGCTGTATGTGCCGGAAATCTACTCCGACTACTGTAGCCAGGATATGCTGGTAATGGAGCGCATTTACGGTATTCCGGTCTCGGATGTTGTAGCGCTGGAAAAGAACGGTACTAACCTGAAATTGCTGGCTGAGCGCGGCGTGCAGGTCTTCTTCACCCAGGTTTTCCGCGACAGTTTTTTCCATGCTGACATGCATCCAGGCAATATTTTTGTCAGCTATGATCATCCGGAAGACCCCCAATATATCGGCATCGATTGCGGCATCGTGGGTTCGCTCAACAAAGAGGATAAACGCTACCTGGCGGAGAACTTTATCGCTTTCTTCAATCGCGATTACCGCAAAGTGGCGGAACTGCATGTCGACTCAGGCTGGGTGCCGCCGGACACCAATGTTGAAGAGTTTGAATTCGCCATTCGTACGGTGTGCGAGCCGATATTTGAGAAGCCGCTGGCGGAAATCTCCTTTGGTCACGTGTTGCTTAATCTCTTTAACACCGCTCGTCGCTTCAATATGGAAGTGCAGCCGCAACTGGTGCTGCTGCAAAAAACCTTGCTCTATATTGAAGGCGTCGGCCGTCAGCTCTATCCGCAGCTCGATTTGTGGAAAACGGCGAAACCTTTTCTTGAAACGTGGATCAAAGATCAGGTGGGTATTCCTGCGCTGGTCCGGGCGTTAAAAGAGAAAGGGCCGTTCTGGATAGAGAAAATGCCGGAGCTTCCTGAACTGATCTACAACGGTTTGCAGCAAGGTAAACATTTGCAGCAGAGCGTTGATAAGATTGCCAGCGAACTACGGGTTAACCATGTACGTCAGGGGCAATCCCGTTATCTGTTTGGTATTGGCGCGACATTGCTGCTTAGCGGGACACTATTATTGATCAACCGGCCCGACTGGGGGCTTGCTCCCTTATGGGTTGTCGCCGGTGGTGTTGTTGTCTGGCTGGTCGGTTGGTATAAGACACGCTAAGCTATTGGCGCGTATCGGGGGCCTGAAGTACAGACGCTGCCAACAAAGAGGCAGCGTAATGGATAATGTGTATACTTGGGCCTGTTTATAACATCATCTGTTACAGAGGACTATGTATGGGTGGTATCAGTATTTGGCAGTTGTTGATTATTGTAGTTATCGTCGTGCTGCTGTTCGGAACGAAAAAACTCGGTTCGATTGGCTCCGATCTTGGGGCCTCCATCAAAGGCTTTAAAAAAGCCATCAGCGATGATGATAAAGAGGAAAAGCAGGATAAATCGGCACAAGATGCAGATTTTACGGCGAAATCCCTCTCTGATGATGCAAAATCCAACGACGCTAAAAAAGACGAAAAACGTCACGACAAAGAGCAGGTGTAATTCGTGTTCGATATAGGTTTTGGCGAACTGTTACTCGTTTTTATCATCGGTCTCGTTGTGCTGGGGCCGCAGCGTCTGCCTGTGGCCGTGCGTACTATTGCGGGCTGGGTCCGCGCATTACGCTCGCTGGCGACAACGGTGCAGAATGAATTGACGCAGGAGCTGAAGCTTCAGGAGTTCCAGGACAGTCTGAAAAAGGTTGAGAAAGCGAGTCTGGAAAACCTGACGCCGGAGTTGAAAGAGTCAATGGACGAACTGCGCCAGGCGGCGGAATCGATGAAGCGCTCATACAGCGTTCACGATGCGGAAAAAACGAGCGATGAAGCGAATACCATCCATAATCCGGTGGTGAAAGAGAGCGAAGCGCAGCGCGAAGGCGTTACGCCGTCTACCGCTGAGCATCAGGTCAGCGCGCCGCAGCAAGCTCCCGAAGCCGATGAAGAGAAAAAATCGCCGACGGTGAACCCGACGATCAAAGACACGGCTCCGCTTTCCGACTCCTCACCTTCTTCAAGTGAAAAATCCTGAACATGGCTGTAGACGATACCCAACCGCTTATTGCGCATCTTATTGAGCTGCGTAAGCGTCTGCTGAACTGCATTATCGCCGTCATGGTGATTTTCCTCGCGCTGGTTTACTTCGCGAATGATATCTATCAGCTCGTTTCCGCTCCGCTCATCAAACAGATGCCGGTCGGGGCGACAATGATCGCCACGGATGTTGCCTCACCGTTTTTTACGCCGATCAAGCTGACCTTTATGGTGTCGCTGATCCTCTCGGCGCCGGTCGTTCTGTATCAGGTATGGGCATTTGTTGCTCCTGCGTTGTATAAGCATGAGCGCCGCCTGGTCGTGCCGTTGCTGATCTCCAGCTCGTTGCTGTTCTATATCGGCATGGCATTCGCCTACTTTGTGGTGTTTCCGCTGGCGTTTGGCTTCCTGACGCATACCGCTCCGGAAGGGGTGCAGGTTTCTACTGACATCGCCAGTTACCTCAGCTTCGTCATGGCGCTGTTTATGGCCTTCGGCGTCTCGTTTGAAGTGCCGGTGGCCATTGTGCTGCTGTGCTGGATGGGCGTAACCACGCCTGCCGATCTGCGACAAAAGCGTCCTTATGTGCTGGTCGGTGCATTTGTCGTTGGCATGCTGCTGACGCCGCCGGATGTCTTCTCGCAAACACTGCTGGCGATACCGATGTATTGCCTGTTTGAAATTGGCGTCTTCTGCGCCCGCTTTTATGTCGGTAAGCGCCGTATTATCGACGATGAGAACGACACAGGAACCAGTGAAGAGTAACAAACCGCCCGTCAGGGCGGTTTTTGTATGGGGAAGAGCATGTTTGATATCGGCGTCAATCTGACCAGTTCGCAGTTTTCCAGAGATCAGCGCGAGGTGGTCGCGCGTGCGCAAGCGGCGGGCGTCACGGGCATGTTGATAACCGGTACCAATCTGCATGAGAGTCAGCAGGCGCAACAGCAGGCACAGCGCTACCGTCACTGCTGGTCAACAGCGGGCGTGCATCCTCATGACAGCAGCGGCTGGACGGCGGAAACCGCACAGGCAATCCGTGCCCTGGCATCATTGCCGGAAGTGGTGGCCGTGGGAGAGTGCGGGCTGGATTTCAATCGCAATTTCTCCACGCCGCGTGAACAGGAATACGCCTTTAGCGCCCAGTTGGCGCTGGCTGCTGAACTGAATATGCCGGTTTTTCTGCACTGTCGCGATGCGCATGAACGCTTTCTGGCGTTGTTGGATCCGTGGCTGAATAAGCTGCCTGGCGCCGTGTTGCACTGCTTTACCGGCTCAGCGCAGGAGGCCAGAGATTGCCTCGATCGCGGTATGTACCTTGGGATTACCGGCTGGGTGTGTGATGAACGTCGTGGGCAGGAACTACGCGAAGTGGTGCCACTGATTCCAGCCGAGCGGCTGCTTATCGAAACGGATGCGCCTTACCTGCTGCCGCGCGATCTGGTGCCGAAGCCCGCATCGCGGCGTAATGAACCGGCGTTATTGGGACATATTCTCGCCACAGTCGCATCGCTGCGTGGCGAAGAGGTTCAGTGGCTGGATTCGGTGACGGATAAAAACGTACAGCGTCTGTTTGGCATCGCGTTTTAACGCCGCTTCACGCCTTACGGAAATCGGTATTTTTGACGCTTTGCAGCACCTGCTTATTCAGCATATGCAGCAGCAACATCGAGCGTGTTTCGCCGTCAGGCTCTTTAAAGATAGCCTGCAATCCTTCAAGCGCGCCTTCGGTAATCACCACATCATCGCCTGGAAAGGGCGTTTCGGGATCGGTCACGCCTTCCGGCTGATAGACCGAAAGCTGATGGATAACCGAGGGGGGAACGCGGGCCGGGTGCATACCAAAACGCACGAAGTGGCTGACGCCGCGCGTGGCATTAATGGTGGTGGTGTGAATCACCTCGGGATCAAACTCTACAAACAAATAGTTGGGAAAAAGCGGTTCATTCACGATTGTGCGTTTGCCGCGTACGATTTTTTCCAGGGCGATCATCGGCGTCAGGCAACTGACCGCCTGGCGTTCGAGATGTTCCTGGGCGCGCTGGAGCTGGCCTCGTTTGCAGTAAAGTAGGTACCAGGATTGCATAATGACTCTTTTCCGTAAGTTCGGGCGAAAGAATATCAAAACCGCAGCATGATGGCTAAGTTCATTATAACGTCCGCGCCGGGCGCTGTTGAATTTCACGTCGATTTAACAAAAATACAGCAACCTCAGATTGAACACCGTATAATAAAGCGCTTATCTGGAGGCGATAATACACCGCATGAAATACAACGACCTACGCGACTTTTTGACATTGCTCGAGCAGCAAGGGGAACTGAAGCGCATCACGCTGCCGGTTGACCCTTATCTGGAAATGACCGAAATAGCCGATCGCACCCTGCGTGCTGGCGGCCCGGCGTTGCTGTTTGAGAATCCGAAAGGTTATGCAATGCCGGTGCTGTGTAATCTGTTCGGTACGCCGCGTCGCGTCGCGTTAGGTATGGGGCGGGAGGATGTCAGCGCGCTGCGTGAAGTGGGTAAGCTGCTGGCATTCCTGAAAGAGCCTGAGCCGCCAAAAGGTTTCCGCGATCTCTTCGATAAGCTGCCGCAGTTTAAGCAAGTGCTGAATATGCCGACGAAACGTCTGCGCGGCGCGCCCTGTCAGCAAAAAGTGCTGCAGGGCGACGAGGTCGATTTGACCACCATCCCGATCATGCAGTGCTGGCCGGATGATGCCGCGCCGCTGATTACCTGGGGGCTGACGGTGACCCGTGGCCCGCACAAAGAGCGACAGAACCTGGGGATCTATCGTCAGCAGCGGATCGGTAAAAATAAGCTGATCATGCGCTGGCTCTCCCACCGTGGCGGTGCGCTGGACTTCCAGGAGTGGCAGGCTGCACATCCCGGCGAACGTTTCCCGGTGTCGGTTGCGCTGGGTGCCGATCCAGCGACCATTCTTGGCGCGGTAACGCCGGTGCCGGACACGCTCTCTGAATACGCTTTTGCCGGGCTACTGCGCGGTACAAAAACGGAAGTGGTGAAGTGCATTTCCAACGATCTTGAAGTGCCTGCCAGCGCGGAAATTGTACTGGAAGGCTACATCGAGCCGGGTGAAATGGCCCCTGAAGGGCCGTATGGCGACCATACAGGTTACTATAATGAAGTGGATAACTTCCCGGTGTTTACGGTAACGCACATTACCCGGCGTGAAGACGCGATTTATCACTCCACCTATACCGGTCGTCCGCCCGACGAGCCGGCGGTGCTGGGGGTGGCGTTAAACGAAGTGTTCGTGCCGATCCTGCAAAAGCAGTTTCCGGAAATTGTCGATTTCTATCTGCCGCCGGAAGGTTGCTCCTATCGCCTGGCCGTCGTGACAATGAAGAAACAGTACGCGGGCCATGCAAAACGCGTCATGATGGGCGTCTGGTCTTTCCTGCGCCAGTTTATGTACACCAAGTTTGTGATCGTGTGCGATGACGATGTGAACGCGCGCGACTGGAATGATGTGATTTGGGCTATTACCACCCGTATGGATCCCGCGCGGGATACGGTTCTGGTGGAAAACACGCCGATTGATTACCTGGACTTTGCCTCGCCGGTTTCCGGTCTTGGCTCAAAAATGGGGCTGGATGCCACCAATAAATGGCCGGGGGAAACCCAGCGTGAATGGGGACGCCCAATCAAAAAAGATCCTCAGGTGACGGCGAGAATTGACGCCATCTGGGATGAACTGGCCATATTGAATGACGAAATAGACCCGACAGAGAGAGCGCATGACAACCTTAAGCTGTAAAGTGACCTCGGTAGATGCCATCACTGATACCGTATATCGTGTCCGTTTAGTGCCGGAGGCGGCTTTTTCGTTTCGCGCTGGTCAGTATCTGATGGTGGTAATGGATGAGCGGGATAAGCGTCCTTTTTCAATGGCATCCACGCCGGATCAGCATGATTATATCGAACTGCATATTGGTGCGTCAGAGCTGAATCTCTATGCCATGGCGGTGATGGACCGCATTCTGAAAGACCGCGAAATTGTTATCGACATTCCGCATGGCGATGCCTGGCTGCGCGATGACGAGGAGCGTCCGATGGTGCTGATCGCGGGCGGTACTGGCTTCTCTTATGCGCGCTCGATTCTGCTGACCACCCTCGCGCAAAACCCGAACCGTGAAGTAAGCATTTACTGGGGCGGGCGCGAGGAGAAGCATCTGTACGATTTGGCCGAGCTGGAAGCCCTGTCGGTGGATCACCCGAATCTGCGTGTGGTGCCGGTGGTTGAGCAGCCGGAAGAGGGCTGGCGCGGTCGCTCCGGCACGGTGCTGGCAGCGGTGATGCAGGATTTTGGTTCGCTCTCCGAACACGATATCTATATCGCAGGTCGTTTCGAGATGGCGAAGATTGCCCGTGACCTGTTCTGCAATGAGCGCGGCGCGCGTGAAGATCGCCTGTTTGGCGATGCGTTTGCTTTCATTTGATCAAAAAACCCGCCCCTGACAGGCGGGAAAAACGGCAACCAGATTCTCTCTTCGCATTTTTTGTAGGCCGGATAAGGCGCTTGCGCCGCCATCCGGCATGTAAGCCGGGGGCGCTTCGCTTGCCCGGCCTACACTCTACGTTGAGACCGATTCGTTTAAAGCGTTATACGCGTTCAAACACCGTAGCGATCCCCTGACCTAAACCAATACACATCGTCGCCAGACCAAGCTGGGCATCTTTGCGCTCCATCAGGTTCAGCAGTGTGGTGCTAATGCGTGTACCTGAACACCCCAGCGGATGGCCGAGAGCGATGGCACCGCCGTTCAGGTTGATCTTCTCGTCGATCTGTTCCATCAGCCCCAGATCTTTTATGCACGGCAGGATCTGTGCGGCAAAGGCTTCATTCATCTCAAACAGATCGATATCGCTGGCGGTCAGTCCGGCTTTTTTCAGCGCCAGCTGCGAGGCCGGAACCGGGCCGTAACCCATGATTGACGGATCGCAGCCGACCACCGCCATTGAACGGATACGGGCGCGCGGCGTCAGGCCCAATTCGCGGGCGCGGCTGGCGCTCATGACCAGCATCGCGGAGGCGCCATCCGACAGAGCGGATGATGTTCCGGCGGTAACCGTGCCGCTAACCGGATCGAAAGCCGGTCGCAGCGTGGACAGCGCTTCGACGGTGGTTTCCGGGCGGATCACTTCGTCATAGTTAAACTGCTTTAATACGCCATCGGCATCGTGACCGCCGGTGGGAATGATCTCGTTTTTGAATGCGCCGGATTGCGTGGCCTGCCAGGCGCGGGCGTGGGAACGTGCACCGAACGCATCCTGCATTTCACGGCTGATGCCGTGCATGCGCGACAGCATTTCGGCGGTCAGCCCCATCATGCCTGCCGCTTTTGCGACGTTGCGGCTCATACCGGGATGGAAATCGACGCCGTGGCTCATCGGCACGTGGCCCATATGCTCAACGCCGCCCACCAGACAGACTTGCGCATCGCCGGTCATGATCATCCGCGCCGCATCATGCAGCGCCTGCATTGACGAACCACACAGCCGGTTGACGGTGACAGCGGGGACGGAATGAGGGATTTCCGCCAGCAGCGCGGCGTTGCGGGCAATGTTGAAACCCTGCTCCAGCGTCTGCTGCACGCAGCCCCAGTAAATATCGTCGATGGCGCTGGCTTCCAGCGCCGGGTTACGTGCCAGCAGGCTACGCATCAGATGGGCGGAGAGGTCCTCCGCGCGCACGTTGCGGAAAGCGCCGCCTTTTGAACGGCCCATCGGTGTGCGAATTGCATCGACAATGACAACCTGTTCCATTGTGACTCCTTAAGCCGTTTTTAACTCGCCCACCGGGCGCGCAGGTTCTACCGCAGGGTAATAAGGCTCGTTGCGGCGCGCTTTTTCGCGCAGCCCGGCCGGTACTTCATACAGCGGCCCGAGGTGCTGATAGTGCTGTGCCATATCGAGATATTTTGCGCTGCCGATCGTATCCAGCCAGCGGAATGCGCCGCCGTGGAACGGCGGGAAGCCAAGACCATACACCAGCGCCATATCCGCTTCGGCGGGGCTGGCGATAATCCCTTCTTCCAGACAACGCACCACTTCATTGACCATTGGGATCATCATGCGGGCAATAATCTCTTCATCGCTGAAATCCTGTTTGCCCTTGCTGATTTCGGCCAGCATGCTGTCAACGGCGCTGTCTTCTTCTTTCTTCGGCTTGCCTTTGCTGTCTTCTTTATAGCGCCAGAAACCGAGCCCGTTTTTCTGCCCGAAACGGTGTGCGTCAAACAGCGCATCGATGGCATCGCGATAATCTTTCTGCATGCGCTGCGGGAAACCGGCCGCCATCACCGCCTGGGCGTGGTGTGCGGTATCAATGCCTACAACATCCAGCAGATACGCCGGGCCCATTGGCCAGCCGAACTGTTTCTCCATCACTTTGTCGACTTTGCGGAAATCCGCGCCGTCACGCAGCAACTGGCTAAACCCGGCAAAGTAAGGGAACAGTACGCGGTTGACGAAGAAACCCGGACAGTCATTGACCACGATCGGCGTTTTGCCCATTTTGCTCGCCCAGGCCACCACTTTGGCGAGGGTTTCATCGGAGGTTTTCTCTCCGCGAATCACTTCAACCAGCGGCATACGATGTACCGGGTTGAAGAAGTGCATGCCGCAGAAGTTTTCCGGGCGTTTCAGCACGCTGGCGAGTTCACTGATGGGAATGGTGGAGGTGTTTGATGCCAGTACGGTATCCGGACGGACTTTGTCCTCTGTTTCCGCCAGCACCGCTTTTTTCACTTTCGGGTTTTCCACGACCGCTTCGACCACCACGTCGGCGCGTTCAAAACCGGCATACTCCAGTGTTGGCTGAATGGTCGCGATCACGCTGGCCAGTTTCAGGCCGTCGATTTTGCCGCGCTCGAGCTGTTTGTTCAGCAGCTTGCCTGCTTCATTAATGCCGAGTGCAAGGGATTTCTCGTTGATATCCTTCATTAATACCGGCACGCCTTTCCAGGCTGACTGGTAAGCAATGCCGCCGCCCATAATGCCTGCGCCAAGTACCGCAGCCTGTTTGGGCGTTTCGACATTTTTGGTCAGTTTCTTCGCCTGACCTTTTACATATTGGTCGTTCAGGAAAATCCCGACCAGCGCACGGGCCTCGTTGGTGTGGGCGAGCGGAACGAAGCTCTGGTTTTCCAGCTTCAGCGCTTCGTCACGGCCAAATCTTGCCGCAGCTTCAATGGTTTTGACCGCGGTGATCGGCGCCGGATAGTGTTTCCCGGCGGTTTGCATCACCATGCCTTTGGCAATAGTAAAGCTCATGGTCGCTTCAATTTTGCTGAGCTTCAGTGGCTCCAGCTTCGGCTGACGTTTTGCTTTCCAGTCCAGATCGCCGTTAATTGCCTGCCGCAGAATGGCTATGGCGCCTTCACGCAGTTTTTCCGGCTTCACAATGCCATCCACCAGGCCGATTTTCAGCGCTTGTTCGGCATCAACATCTTTCCCGGCCGCGATGATCTCCAGCGCGCTGTCTGCACCCAGCAGGCGTGGCATACGAACTGAACCGCCAAAGCCTGGCATGATGCCAAGTTTGGTTTCCGGCAGGCCAATACGCAGGTCCGGCGTCGCCAGACGATAATCTGTTGCCAGCACGCATTCGCAGCCGCCGCCGAGCGCATAGCCATTCACTGCGGAGATCGTTGGGACGGGCAAATCTTCCAGGCGGTTAAACACGCTATTGGCAAAATGCAGCCACTGGCTCAACTGCTCTTCCGGCACGAGGAACAGGGAGAGGAATTCGGTGATATCGGCGCCGACAATAAAGGCCGCTTTCTCTGAACGCAGCAGCAGCCCTTTTAAATCTGATTGCTTTTCCAGTACGGCCAGCGCTTCGCCAAGGCTAGCGACAGTGGCGGTATCAAGCTTGTTAACTGAGCCGGGCGCATCGAACACCAGTTCCGCGATGCCATCTTCCAGCCAGTTTAGGTACAGGTTATTGCCTTTGTAGAGCATGTCAGTCTCCTGAATCCAGCGATGATCTGGTCGTACCAGATGAAGCGGAGTGTGGTTTTTATGTTAAAAAATTGCAAATAAATGATTAAAAAAATGCTAAGCGGATCACGCTCGGTGGAAATCACCCAGTGGCAGACAGGTGTGCTAAGATGCGGAGACTTGAGGTCGCAATAAACAGAAGGAAAAACGATGGACTCACTGGCAGCGCTTTATAAAAATCATATCGTTACGTTACAGGAACGCACCCGTGATGTGCTGGCGCGCTTTAAGCTCGACGCGTTACTTATTCACTCTGGCGAGCTATTTAACGTCTTTCTTGATGACCATCCGTATCCGTTTAAAGTGAACCCGCAGTTTAAAGCCTGGGTGCCGGTGACGCAGGTGCCGAACTGCTGGCTGCTGGTAGATGGCGTGAGCAAACCGAAGCTGTGGTTCTACCTGCCGGTGGATTACTGGCACAACGTTGAACCGCTGCCGACTTCCTTCTGGACCGAAGAGGTCGAGGTGATTGCTCTGCCGAAAGCGGACGGCATTAGCAGCCAGTTGCCTGCGGCGCGCGGCAATATCGCCTATATTGGCCCGGTTGCCGAGCGTGCGTTGGGCCTCGACATCGCCGCCAGCAACATCAACCCGAAAGGGGTGATCGATTACCTGCATTACTACCGTGCCTACAAAACCGATTATGAACTGGCCTGCATGCGTGAAGCGCAGAAAACGGCGGTAATGGGCCATCGCGCGGCGCATGAAGCCTTCCAGTCCGGAATGAGCGAGTTCGACATCAATCTGGCTTATCTGACCGCGACCGGCCATCGTGATACCGATGTGCCTTACAGCAATATTGTGGCGCTGAACGAGCATGCATCGGTGCTGCATTACACCAAACTTGATCACCGCGCACCGGCTGAGATGCGCAGCTTCTTGCTGGATGCTGGCGCGGAATACAATGGTTATGCCGCCGACCTGACGCGTACCTGGGCGGCGAACAGCGACACCGATTATGCGCAGTTGGTGAAAGACGTAAATGAAGAACAACTGGCGCTGATCGCCACTATGAAAGCGGGCGTCAATTACGTTGAGTACCATATTCAGTTCCATCAACGTATCGCGAAGCTGCTGCGCCGCCATCAAATCATCACCGATATTAGTGAAGAAGGAATGGTTGAGCAGGACATCACCGGGCCGTTTATGCCGCATGGTATTGGCCATCCTCTGGGGTTGCAGGTGCATGATGTCGCGGGCTTTATGCAGGATGATAGCGGTACGCATCTGGCGGCGCCGTCAAAATATCCCTACCTGCGCTGCACGCGTGTGATGGAGCCGCGTATGGTGTTGACCATCGAGCCGGGCATCTACTTTATTGAATCGCTGCTCTCATCGTGGCGCGAGGGGCCGCTCAGCAAACACTTCAACTGGCATAAAATTGAGGCGTTAAAACCGTTTGGCGGTATCCGCATCGAAGATAACGTGGTTATCCACGAGAACAGCATTGAAAATATGACGCGGGATCAGAAGCTGGCGTAATGGAGAGCTGGCTGATACCGGCTGCGCCGGTCACCTTTAGCGAGGAGATCAAAAAGAGCCGTTTTATCACGCTGTTGGCGCATACCGACGGCGTGGAGGCGGCGAAGGCGTTTGTCGAAACTGTTCGTGCGGAGCACCCGGACGCCCGTCACCATTGTGTGGCATGGGTTGCCGGGCCGCCGGATGATTCGCAGCAGTTGGGGTTTTCTGACGATGGCGAACCGGCGGGTACCGCAGGGAAGCCGATGCTGGCTCAGTTGATGGGCAGCGGTGTCGGCGAAATTACGGCGGTGGTGGTGCGTTATTATGGCGGCGTTTTATTGGGAACCGGCGGGCTGGTGAAAGCCTACGGTGGCGGTGTCCAGCAGGCGCTTAGTCAACTCGCGACAACCCGCAAAATGCCGTTAACCGAATATACTTTGTGGTGTGATTACGCACAGTTGAGCGGAGTCGAAACGTTGCTTGAGCAATTTGAGGGGAAAATTGTTGCGAGCGAGTATCAGGCTTCCGTGTATCTGCGGGTGGCGCTTCCTCACAGCAGACTGGACGCATTTTCGGCAAGGCTCGCTGATTTTAGTCGTGGCACATTGCAATTGTTAAAAACTGAAGAATAATCCCCACCTGATTTTCTGAACACCTAAGGAAGCGGCAGAGATGCATTTTCGCGCCATAACCCGAATCGTTGGACTGCTGGTCATCCTCTTTTCCGGAACGATGATCTTACCTGGACTGGTAGCCCTTATTTACCGTGATGGCGCGGGCCGTGCATTCACGCAAACCTTCTTCGTCGCGCTGGTGATTGGTTCCATTCTTTGGTGGCCGAACCGCCGTGAGAAAGGGGAGTTGAAATCCCGCGAAGGGTTTTTGATCGTCGTGCTGTTCTGGACGGTGCTGGGGAGCGTGGGGGCGCTGCCGTTTGTCTTTTCCGAAAGCCCGAATCTGACGGTGACGGATGCTTTCTTTGAATCCTTCTCGGGCCTGACAACGACCGGGGCGACCACGCTGGTTGGGCTGGATTCATTGCCGCACGCGATTCTTTTCTATCGCCAGATGCTGCAATGGTTCGGCGGGATGGGGATCATCGTGCTGGCGGTGGCCATTCTGCCTATTCTGGGCGTCGGTGGGATGCAGCTCTATCGCGCCGAAATGCCGGGGCCGCTGAAAGATAACAAAATGCGCCCGCGTATTGCGGAGACGGCGAAAACCCTGTGGCTTATTTATGTGTTGCTTACGATCGCCTGTGCGCTGGCGCTATGGTTTGCCGGAATGCCAGCTTTTGACGCCATTGGACATAGTTTTGCCACCATCGCGATTGGTGGTTTCTCCACGCATGATGCCAGCATTGGCTATTTCAACAGCCCCACTATCAATACCATCATTGCTATCTTCCTGCTGATTTCCGGGTGTAACTACGGTTTGCACTTCTCGTTGCTGAGCGGGCGTAGCCTGAAAGTTTACTGGCGCGATCCGGAATTCAGAATGTTTATCGGCGTACAACTGACGCTGGTGGTCATCTGCACCGTGGTGCTGTGGTTCCATAATATCTACAGCTCGGCGTTGATGACGATTAACCAGGCTTTCTTCCAGGTGGTCTCAATGGCGACCACGGCCGGGTTTACGACCGACAGTATCTCCCGCTGGCCGCTTTTCTTGCCGGTATTGTTGCTCTGTTCCGCTTTTATCGGCGGCTGCGCCGGTTCGACGGGCGGCGGTCTGAAGGTGATCCGCATCCTGCTGCTGTTTAAACAGGGCAACCGCGAACTGAAAAGACTGGTGCATCCGAATGCGGTGTACAGCATTAAGTTGGGGAATCGTGCATTGCCGGAACGCATTCTTGAAGCAGTGTGGGGCTTCTTCTCCGCGTATGCGCTGGTCTTTATCGTCAGTATGCTGGCGATCATCGCCACGGGAGTTGATGACTTTTCAGCATTTGCCTCTGTGGTTGCGACGCTCAATAACCTCGGGCCGGGGCTGGGCGTGGTGGCGGATAATTTTGCCAGCATGAATCCGGTCGCCAAGTGGGTGCTCATCGCGAATATGCTGTTTGGTCGCCTGGAGGTCTTCACGCTGCTGGTACTGTTTACCCCGACCTTCTGGCGCGAATAATGGAGTGTGACGTGAAAACATTAATTCTTTTCTCGACCCGGGATGGGCAAACGCGGGAGATTGCTTCTTATCTGGCTTCAGAGCTTAACGATCTTGGCGTCTTTGCGGATGTGGTTAACTTGAACCGCACGCAAGAAATTGACTGGACTAAATATGAGCGGGTGGTCATTGGTGCGTCAATTCGCTATGGACACTTTCATCCGGCGCTTGCCAGCTTTGTGAAAAAGCATCTGCCTGAGCTTAATAAACTGCCGGGAGCATTCTTTTCCGTCAACCTGGTCGCACGCAAACCGGAGAAAAGCTCGCCGCAAACTAATAGCTATACGCGTAAGTTTTTGCTGTCATCGCCCTGGCAACCGGATCGCTGCGCTGTTTTTGCTGGCGCGCTGCGTTACCCGCACTATCGATGGTACGACCGACTGATGATCCAACTGATTATGAAAATGACGGGCGGTGAAACGGATAGGCGTAAAGAAGTTGTCTATACCGACTGGCAGCAGGTGGCGAATTTTGCTCGCGAAATAGCTCAGTTAAACAGCAAAGCGGGCATTTAACGGGCGCTGTGCCTGAAAAATGAGCGAACGATAATTTTTTTGAATTTTATGCTTGTCAGCCAGAATTATCTCCCTATAATGCGCCTCCACTGACACGGCACAACGGCATACACACCGGCCTGTCAGGTGAAGAAAACCGAAAATAATCAGTTGACTTCACGGCGGGAAAGCGTAATATGCACACCCCGCGCCGCAGCGAAAACACAGCGGCACTGCTCTTTAACAATTTATCAGACAATCTGTGTGGGCACTCAGGTGACATGGA
>Ga0209461_10000060_pt1 | contig 89806 bp, 79 predicted proteins | sample AgamicAsMarz_FD_187162 | JGI IMG/M metagenome (GOLD analysis project Ga0209461, IMG submission 187162) | Agave microbial communities from Guanajuato, Mexico - As.Ma.rz (SPAdes) (version 2) | ecosystem: Host-associated > Plants > Phyllosphere > Phylloplane/Leaf | place: Guanajuato, Mexico... | reverse complement strand
TTTGCCTGGCGGCAACAGCGCGGTGGTCCCACCTGACCCCATGCCGAACTCAGAAGTGAAACGCCGTAGCGCCGATGGTAGTGTGGGGTCTCCCCATGCGAGAGTAGGGAACTGCCAGGCATCAAATCCGTGAAGAGGCCATCCGTAAGGATGGCCTTTTTGCGCTGAGCGAAAAGCTGAAGCGGAACAGACAGGGAAGCCCCGTGCACAGGCACGGGGCTTTTTTGCTATTGTTTCAGCAGAATTTAATGACTAAAGGGTATAGCTATGATCGGGCTGTACGCTCAGCTTTATAAAAATCGCATAGTTGTACGCAACCTCAATACTCAGCCGCAGCTTTCCTCTGAGCGATCGGCATGAATCAGCTCAAAAATTCCCCTTCACAGCACGACAAAAAATCTAAAATCATTTCATAGGCGGAGCGCGACGTGAAACTTTCTCACCTTTCACTTGCGGACTCGACATTTTGCTTATTCCTGGGTATCTTCGGCTATCTGGATGTCTAAACGTTTAAACGTATGCAGTGAGGATATAAGTTATGCCGATTCGGGTGCAGGACGAGCTGCCAGCCGTCAATTTCTTGCGTGACGAGAACGTCTTTGTGATGACGACTTCGCGCGCGACAGTTCAGGAGATCCGCCCTCTGAAGGTGTTGATCCTGAACCTGATGCCAAAGAAGATTGAGACGGAAAACCAGTTCCTGCGTCTGCTGTCGAACTCACCGCTACAGGTTGATGTGCGCCTGCTGCGCATCGATTCCCGCGAGTCGCGCAACACGCCCGCTGAGCACCTGAATACCTTTTACTGTAATTTTGATGAAATCTGCCACGAAAATTACGATGGCCTGATTGTTACCGGCGCGCCACTGGGCCTGGTTGAGTTTAACGATGTTGCCTACTGGCCGCAGATCGAGCAGGTCCTGGAGTGGGCGAAAGATCACGTTACCTCAACGTTGTTTGTCTGTTGGGCGGTACAGGCCGCACTCAATATTCTTTATGGCATTCCCAAGCAGACCCGCAGTGAAAAGCTCTCCGGCGTGTATGAACACCACATCCTTCATCCCCATGCGCTGCTGACGCGCGGTTTTGACGATGTATTCCTTGCGCCGCACTCCCGCTATGCGGATTTCCCGTCTGCACTGATCCGCGACTACACCGATCTGGAGATTCTGGCCGAAACAGAAGAGGGCGATGCCTACCTGTTTGCCAGCAAAGATAAACGCATTGCGTTCGTGACTGGCCACCCGGAGTACGACGCCAACACGCTGGCGAATGAATATTTCCGCGATGTGGACGCGGGCCTCAGTCCTGAGCTGCCGCATAACTACTTCCCGAAAGACGAACCGCAGAATAAACCGCGTGCCTCCTGGCGCAGCCACGGCAATCTGCTGTTCATCAACTGGCTCAACTACTACGTCTACCAGATCACGCCATACGATCTGCGCCACATGAATCCGACGCTGGATTAAGCGTTTCAGCCCTATATACCAGGCGCCTTCGGGCGCCTTTTTTGTTTCCGAAAATCACTTCTCAACATAATAAAACTATAACTTCATTGTTATCAGTTAGTTATTGTCTTTTTAATTTAAAAATGGAAATTGTTTTTGATTTTGGAAAATTTATTAGCCAGGATTGATCCTGCTGAACGAAAACTGCACAAACGATCTTCGTCAGCATTGGGAAATGTCTTTGCTGCAAAAAAGAGGAATCGCACCATGACACAACAGGCAACAACAACCGATGAACTGGCCTTTACACAGCCGTACGGCGAGCAGGAGAAGCATATCCTTACTCCGGCAGCGGTGGAGTTTCTGAGCGAGCTGGTAACGCGCTTTACGCCAAAACGTAATCAGCTACTGGCAGCGCGTCAGCGCCAGCAGCAACAAATTGATGCCGGTACGTTGCCTGGATTTATTTCGGAAACAGCTTCCATTCGTGAATCAGACTGGACGATTCGCGGTATACCGGAAGATCTGCTCGATCGCCGCGTGGAGATCACCGGGCCGGTGGAACGCAAAATGGTCATCAATGCGCTGAATGCCAACGTCAAAGTCTTCATGGCGGATTTTGAAGATTCGCTGGCACCGAACTGGGAGAAAGTGATCGATGGGCAGATCAACCTGCGCGATGCGGTCAACGGCACCATCAGCTACATCAATGAAGCTGGTAAGATCTATCAGTTAAAGCCCAACCCGGCGGTTCTGGTCTGTCGCGTGCGCGGCTTACATCTGCCAGAAAAGCATGTGACCTGGCGTGGTGAAGCGATCCCCGGCAGTCTGTTCGACTTTGCGCTCTACTTCTTCCATAACCATAAAAACCTGCTCGCCAAAGGCAGCGGTCCCTATTTTTATCTGCCGAAAACCCAGTCCTGGCACGAAGCGGCCTGGTGGAGTGAGGTATTCAGTTATACCGAAGATCGGTTCAATTTGCCGCGCGGCACCATCAAAGCAACACTGCTGATTGAGACGCTACCTGCGGTGTTTCAGATGGACGAAATCCTGCACGCGCTGCGCGACCATATTGTCGGGCTGAATTGCGGACGCTGGGATTACATCTTCAGCTATATCAAAACCCTGAAAAACTATCCGGATCGGGTTTTGCCGGATCGCCAGGTGGTCACTATGGATAAGCCATTCCTCAGCGCTTATTCCCGCCTGTTAATCAAAACCTGTCATCGCCGCGGCGCATTCGCGATGGGCGGCATGGCAGCGTTTATTCCCAGTAAAGATGCCGAACGCAACAACTGGGTGCTGAATAAAGTGAAAGCCGACAAAGAACTCGAAGCGCGTAACGGCCACGACGGCACCTGGATTGCTCACCCTGGCCTTGGCGATACGGTGATGGAGGTGTTCAACGCCGCCCTCGGCGATAATAAAAACCAATTATTTGTCAGCCGTGAAGACGATGCCCCAATCACCGCCGAGCAACTGCTGGCGCCGTGTGAAGGCGAACGCACCGAAGAGGGAATGCGTGCCAATATTCGCGTGGCGGTGCAATACATCGAAGCGTGGATCTCCGGCAATGGCTGCGTACCGATTTACGGGCTGATGGAAGATGCCGCCACCGCCGAAATCTCCCGCACCTCTATCTGGCAGTGGATCCACCACGAAAAGACGCTCAGCAACGGTAAACCGGTAACCAAAACGCTGTTCCGCCAGATGCTGGCCGAAGAGATACGGGTTATTCAGGACGAGCTGGGCGAGCACCGATTCAGCAGCGGTCGTTTTGACGACGCCGCGCGCCTGATGGAGCAGATCACCACCTCTGATGAGCTGATCGACTTCCTGACGTTGCCCGGCTATCGCTTACTGGCTTAATTCACCCACCTGACACCTATGGAGCATCTGCATATGAAAACCCGTACCCAACAAATCGAAGAATTACAAAAAGAGTGGACGCAACCGCGCTGGGAAGGCATCCGCCGTCCATACAGCGCGGAAGAGGTGGTGAAATTACGCGGTTCGGTCAACCCGGAATGTACGCTGGCGCAACTGGGCGCGGCCAAAATGTGGCGGCTGCTGCATGGCGAATCGAAAAAGGGTTACATCAATAGCCTTGGCGCGCTGACCGGTGGCCAGGCCTTACAACAGGCAAAAGCGGGGATCGAGGCTGTTTATCTCTCCGGCTGGCAGGTCGCCGCAGATGCTAACCTGGCATCCAGTATGTATCCGGATCAGTCGCTCTATCCGGCGAACTCGGTGCCGTCGGTGGTCGAACGGATTAACAATACATTTCGCCGTGCCGATCAGATCCAGTGGGCTTCCGGTATTGAACCGGGCGATCCGCGTTTTGTGGACTATTTCCTGCCAATCGTGGCGGATGCCGAAGCCGGTTTTGGCGGTGTGCTTAATGCCTTTGAACTGATGAAATCGATGATTGAGGCCGGTGCTGCTGCCGTTCACTTTGAAGATCAGCTCGCGTCGGTGAAAAAATGCGGGCATATGGGCGGCAAAGTGCTGGTACCGACACAGGAAGCGGTGCAGAAACTGGTGGCTGCGCGTCTGGCTGCGGATGTGCTGGGCGTTCCGACGCTGTTGGTGGCGCGTACCGATGCGGATGCAGCCGATCTGATCACCTCCGACTGCGATCCCTATGACAGCGCCTTTATTACCGGCGAGCGCACCAGCGAAGGTTTCTACCGCACAAATGCCGGGGTTGAGCAGGCTATCAGCCGCGGGCTGGCTTACGCACCGTATGCCGATTTGGTGTGGTGCGAAACCTCGACGCCAGATCTCAAACTGGCACGCCGGTTTGCCGATGCGATCCATGCAAAATACCCCGGCAAACTGCTGGCCTACAACTGCTCGCCGTCGTTCAACTGGAAAAAGAATCTCGACGACAACACCATCGCCCGCTTCCAGCAGGAGCTGTCGGACATGGGGTACAAATTCCAGTTCATTACCCTCGCCGGTATTCACAGCATGTGGTTCAACATGTTCGACCTGGCGCACGCCTATGCGCAGGGCGAAGGGATGAAACACTACGTTGAGAAGGTGCAGCAGCCGGAGTTCGCCGCAGGCAAAGAGGGTTACACCTTCGTTTCTCACCAGCAGGAAGTCGGCACGGGCTACTTCGACCGGGTCACCACCATTATTCAGGGCGGTACCTCTTCGGTGACCGCGCTGACAGGCTCGACCGAAGAAGCGCAGTTCTGATTGTCGATACCCGGCAGGCAAAAGCTGCCGGGTTTGCGGCTCCTCGTCTGCCGGATAACGCTCTCCGGCAACACTCTGCCCGACATGAGGACAAAAGATGTCGCGTGGCCTGGAACTACTGATTGCACAAACCATTCTGCAAGGCTTCGATGCGCAATATGGGCGCTTCCTGGAGGTCACATCCGGCGCCCAGCAGCGTTTTGAACAGGCGGACTGGCAGGCTGTGCAGCAGGCGATGAAGCAGCGCATTCATCTTTACGACCATCATGTTGGCCTGGTGGTGGAACAGTTACGCTGCATCACTGACAGCCAAAGCCCCGACGCGGCGTTTCTGCTGCGGGTTAAAGAGCATTACACCCGGCTGCTGCCGGATTACCCCCGCTTTGAGATTGCCGAAAGTTTTTTCAATTCGGTCTACTGCCGCCTGTTCGATCACCGATCATTAACGCCGGAACGCTTATTTATCTTTAGCTCGCAGCCGGAGCGTCGCTTTCGCACCATCCCGCGCCCGCTGGCGAAAGATTTTTGGCCGGAACGCGGCTGGGAGGCGTTACTCAGTAAAGTGCTGACGGATTTACCGCTGCGCCTGCCGTGGCAGGATAAAACGCGCGATATCGGTTATATCACGGCGCACTTGCAGGAGGCTTTCGGCCACGAAGTGCTGGCGAAATCGCATCTGCAAGTGGCAAATGAACTGTTTTATCGCAATAAGGCGGCCTGGCTGGTCGGCAAACTCGTCACCCCGCTGGCAACGCTGCCCTTTTTGCTGCCGATCCACCGCACGGATGAAGGCGAACTGTTTGTCGATACCTGTCTGACCACGCCTGCTGAAGCCAGCATCGTGTTTGGCTTTGCCCGCTCCTATTTTATGGTTTATGCGCCGCTGCCCGCCGCGACGGTGGAGTGGCTGCGGGAGATCCTGCCGGGCAAAACCACCGCCGAGCTGTATATGGCGATTGGCTGCCAGAAGCACGGCAAAACCGAAAGTTATCGCGAATACCTGAACTACATCCGCGCCAGCAATGAGCAGTTTATTGAAGCGCCGGGCATTCGCGGCATGGTGATGCTGGTCTTTACGCTGCCGGGGTTTGACCGGGTGTTTAAAGTGATCAAAGACGTCTTTCCTCCGCAAAAAGAGATGAGCGCGGCGCATGTTCGCGCCTGTTACCAGTTAGTCAAAGAGCACGATCGCGTCGGGCGCATGGCCGATACGCAGGAATTTGAAAACTTTGTGCTGGAAAAAAGGCAAATTTCGCCAGCGCTGATGGCGTTACTGCTGGAACAGGCGCCGGGCAAAATTACCGATCTCGGCGACAGTATCGCCATCAGCCATCTCTACATTGAGCGGCGCATGGTGCCGCTGAACATCTGGTTTGAGCAGGTCAAAGGCCAGCAACTGCGTGATGCAGTGGAAGAGTATGGCAACGCAATCCGCCAGCTTGCCGCTGCCAATATTTTCCCCGGTGATATGCTGTTCAAGAACTTTGGTGTCACCCGTCATGGCCGCGTCGTGTTCTACGACTACGATGAAATTTGCTATATGACCGAGGTGAATTTCCGCGATATTCCGCCGCCGCGTTATCCGGAAGATGAGTTGAGCGCTGAACCCTGGTACAGCGTGGCGCCCGGCGATGTTTTTCCGCAGGAGTTTCGTCACTGGCTGTGCGCCGATCCAGAAATCGGCCCGTTGTTTGAGGAGATGCACGCCGATTTATTGCGCGCCGATTACTGGCGAGGGTTACAGGAACGCATCCGGCAGGGACATGTGGAAGATGTCTATGCCTACCGTAAGCGCCAACGCTTTAGCATACGCTTTGGCACTGGCGCCTTACGGCAGGCGGGCTGAACGTTTAGTGGACGTGCAGATTGAATTGCAGCACGTTATAAGCGGCGTAGCTAAAGAACAGTAAAATCGCCAGCGTCAGCAAAAAGGCGAGCGTACTCGTAGTGGCGGTGCGGAACAGGTGCGTTTTGCGCGGCGTCAGTAAGAGCGCGACCAGCGGGAAAATAAACACCAGATGGCCAACAAAGTCGGTAATGCCAAACGGAATAAAGGCCAGCACCACGATGATGGCAAACAGCCCGATACAGGCATAACCCGCCAGTCTGCCGCTGAAAATATGCCAAATCAGACATAATTCCACGAAACCACAGGCGCGGACAAAGAACTCCCAGTTCAGGCCCATTGACAGATAGCTATGCGTTGTCAGCAACTGGTAATACAAACCAGGATGCAGGAATTTCTCAATCGCTCCCCACAGGAATGAGTAACAAAGAATCAGACGCAGAAATTCCAGTTCCTTGCCGTACGCCTGCTGTTTCAGGGTGCTCTGGGTAATTAAATAAACGGCGATACCAATGAAGATAAAATAGTCCAGCATATGGTTCGCGCCATAAAGCTGCACGGCATAGAGATAGAGCAGAATAATTAAGAACCCGGAGAAAAAGCTCGTTTTTCTCGAAAATGCGGTAAACGCAATAACCAGATGAATGTACCTAAGCCACGGATTAGCAACGACCAGTTCCGGGGTCAGAATAACCTGCGGGAAGAACGTGCCCAGCACCAGGAAAAAGAGTGCCGCGCCCCAGCGAATAATCTGCGGGACGTAATTGTGCGCATGATTTAAAAATGGCTGGCAGCGGTGACAATCGATAAACGAAGGCAGTTTTCTGTCGAGTACCGACGTCGCAAATATTACTGCCGTTGAAAATGCCAGTAATAACCAGAAGCTCATCGCACCGGTCAATGATGTTATCGATAGCGGCGTTTGCTCAACGCCATAATTAACGAACCACTTCACATGCGCCATTGCGGAAAAGGGCAAGCACATAATGATAGAGGCCAGAATGCGGGCTTTACTCTTCATCATCATAATCTCATGAAAAAACGTGCCGACACGGTGCCATCGCCCTGGTGTGACGACAATGAGATAGCCCTTTTATGACTGGAGATAATCTCCCCCGCGAGTTGAGACGATTCTTGTCGCAGGGGAGATAAATAAGTTGCCGCGTTTATTCAGTGGATAAAGAGGTAATAGTGAAGGTAATTAACGCATTCCGCCGTAGGCTTGCGTCACCTCTTTTGCGCCGCGAATGACCATGGCGCCCAGTTCGGTCACGCGGTCGTCAGTCATACGCGATATTGGCCCGGAGATAGAGATCGCCGCGAACGGCTCGCCGTGTTCATCATAAATACAGGCAGCAACGCAGCGCAGACCCAGCGCATGTTCTTCATCGTCAAACGAGTAGCCACGCTTACGCGTCTGGGCGAGATCTTCTTTCAGGTGCACTGGCGACACCAGTGTCGCGTGGGTATAAGCGTGCAGACCCTGGCGGTGCAGCAGATTACCGACCTGCTCATCATCCAGCCGTGCTAAAAAGGCCTTACCTGCGCCGGAGGCGTGCATCGGCAGCTTGCCGCCAATGGGCGCGGACATCCGCATTAACTGGGTACACTGCACCTGATCGATAATAATGGCTTGATGATCGCTTTTATCCAGCACCGCAAGATTGACCGTCTCACCGGATTCTTCCATCAGTTTACGCAGGATGGGATGCACAATCGCCATCAGGTTACGGCTTTGCAGAAAGCTACTGCCGACAATAAAAGCATGCGCGCCGACCGCCCAGTGGCCCAGTTCGCCAACCTGACGGACAAAGCCCAGTTGCTGCATGGTCGTAAGCAGCCGATGGGTGGTGGAATTGGGCAAACCGGCCTGTTGCGCCAGCTCCGTCAGCGCGACGCTGCCGTGGGATTCAGCGATCCATTCCAGCAGTTTCAAACCACGGGTCAACGACTGGACTTGTCCGCCGGCCGGAGCGGCTGGCGCGGTGGCTTTTCTGCCACGTTTGGCGGGAACGGAAGCGACCATCGGCTGGCTCCTTTTTCTGTATCGTGGAAATCATTTTCGTTTTGACTCAGTATAACGTAACTCTATGGCAGACTGATCGGATGAGTGAAGCTGAACATCTCTCATGTTAATCCGCTGCCGCTTTTCCGATCTGCCACTTTGTGCCAGTATGTTTTGCTGGCCTTTTGGCCTCATTAAGCCTTGTCGGGAGCACGTGTGAGCAGCAAAGTTGAACAACTGCAACAGCAGTTAAATGAACGCATTCTGGTTCTGGACGGTGGTATGGGTACCATGATCCAGAGCTATCGTCTGAGTGAGCAGGATTTTCGCGGCGAGCGCTTTGCCGACTGGCCCTGCGATCTGAAAGGAAACAACGACTTGCTGGTGCTCAGCAAGCCGGACGTGATAACCGCCATCCATGACGCCTATTTTGCGGCAGGCGCGGATATCATCGAAACCAATACCTTTAACTCGACGACCATCGCCATGGCGGATTACCAGATGGAATCCCTGTCGGCGGAAATCAACTTTGCCGCAGCGAAACTGGCCCGCGCCTGTGCCGATAAATGGACCGCGCAAACGCCGGAAAAACCGCGTTACGTGGCCGGGGTGCTTGGCCCGACTAACCGCACCGCCTCCATTTCCCCGGATGTCAACGATCCGGCGTTTCGTAATGTCTCCTTCGATCAGCTGGTGGCGGCCTACCGCGAATCAACCAAAGCGCTGGTGGAAGGCGGCGCTGACCTGATCCTGATCGAAACGGTGTTCGATACGCTTAACGCCAAAGCGGCGATCTTTGCTGTTAAAGAAGAGTTTGATGCGCTGGGTATTGAGCTGCCGATCATGATTTCTGGCACCATTACCGATGCGTCCGGGCGTACGCTTTCCGGCCAGACGACCGAGGCATTTTACAACTCGCTGCGCCATGCCGATGCGCTCACTTTCGGCCTTAACTGCGCGCTGGGGCCAGACGAACTGCGCCAGTATGTGCAGGAACTGTCGCGCATTGCCGAATGCTACGTTACCGCGCACCCGAACGCCGGTCTGCCGAACGCCTTTGGCGAGTACGACCTTGATGCCGCCACCATGGCGACGCAGATCCGCGAGTGGGCGGAGGCCGGGTTCCTGAATATCGTCGGCGGTTGTTGCGGCACCACGCCGGAACATATCGCTGCCATGAGCAGCGCTGTTGCCGGGCTGCCGCCGCGTAAACTGCCGGAAATCCCGGTGGCCTGCCGTCTTTCCGGGCTTGAGCCGCTGAATATCGGCGACGACAGCCTGTTTGTGAACGTTGGCGAACGAACTAACGTTACCGGCTCGGCAAAATTCAAACGCCTGATCAAAGAAGAGAAGTACAGCGAAGCGCTGGACGTGGCGCGCCAGCAGGTGGAAAGCGGCGCGCAGATCATCGATATCAACATGGATGAGGGGATGCTCGACGCCGAAGCGGCGATGGTGCGTTTCCTCAATCTGATCGCCGGCGAACCGGACATCGCCCGTGTGCCAATCATGATCGACTCCTCGAAGTGGGAGGTGATTGAAAAAGGGCTGAAATGCATCCAGGGCAAAGGCATTGTTAACTCCATCTCCATGAAAGAAGGGGTTGAGCCGTTTATCCATCATGCGAAACGCGTGCGCCGTTACGGTGCGGCGGTGGTGGTGATGGCCTTTGATGAAACCGGCCAGGCGGATACCCGCGCGCGCAAAATCGAGATTTGCCGCCGCGCCTATAAAATTCTCACCGAAGAGGTAGGATTCCCGCCGGAAGACATTATCTTCGACCCGAATATCTTCGCGGTGGCGACCGGGATTGAAGAGCACAACAACTATGCGCAGGACTTTATCGGTGCCTGTGAAGATATCAAACGCGAGCTCCCGCATGCGCTGATCTCCGGCGGCGTGTCAAACGTCTCCTTCTCCTTCCGCGGTAACGATCCGGTGCGTGAGGCGATTCACGCCGTCTTCCTTTATTACGCTATTCGCAACGGCATGGACATGGGGATCGTGAACGCCGGTCAGTTGGCGATTTATGACGATCTGCCCGCCGAGCTGCGCGATGGCGTTGAGGATGTGATTCTTAACCGTCGTGATGATGCCACCGAGCGCATGCTGGATCTGGCCGAGAAATATCGCGGCAGTAAAGGCGCGGATGATGGCGCACAGGCGCAACAGGCCGAGTGGCGTAGCTGGGATGTGAAAAAGCGCCTCGAATATTCGCTGGTAAAAGGTATTACCGAATTTATTGAGCAGGACACCGAAGAAGCCCGTCAGCAGGCCGCTCGCCCGATCGAGGTGATCGAAGGGCCGCTGATGGACGGTATGAACGTGGTCGGCGATCTGTTTGGCGAAGGTAAGATGTTCCTGCCGCAGGTCGTGAAATCCGCCCGCGTAATGAAGCAGGCGGTTGCTTACCTGGAGCCGTATATCGAAGCCAGCAAAGAGCAAGGTAAAAGCAACGGCAAGATGGTGATCGCCACCGTGAAAGGCGATGTGCACGATATCGGCAAAAACATCGTGGGCGTGGTGTTGCAGTGCAATAACTACGAAATCATCGATCTCGGCGTGATGGTGCCAGCCGATAAAATCCTGAAAACTGCCCGCGAAGTGAATGCTGACCTGATTGGCCTTTCCGGGCTGATTACGCCGTCGCTCGATGAGATGGTCAACGTGGCTAAAGAGATGGAGCGCCAGGGGTTCACCATTCCGCTGCTGATTGGCGGTGCGACTACGTCGAAAGCGCATACGGCGGTGAAAATCGAGCAGAACTACAGCGGGCCAACGGTTTATGTGCAGAACGCCTCGCGCACCGTCGGCGTAGTGTCGTCGCTGCTGTCGGACACGCAGCACGATGCGTTTGTCGCCCGTACCCGCAAAGAGTATGAAACGGTGCGCATTCAGCACGCGCGCAAAAAACCGCGTACGCCGCCGGTGACCTTGCAGGTCGCACGGGAAAACGATCTGGCTTTCGACTGGGCCAGTTACACACCGCCGGTGGCGCATCGCCTCGGCGTGCAGGAAGTCGCGGCCAGCATTGAGACGCTGCGCAACTATATCGACTGGACGCCGTTCTTTATGACCTGGTCGCTGGCGGGCAAGTATCCGCGCATCCTGGAAGATGAAGTGGTGGGCGAAGAGGCGAAGCGTCTGTTTAAGGATGCGAACGAGATGCTCGATATGCTGAGCGCGGAAAAACGGCTTAACCCGCGCGGTGTGGTCGGGCTGTTCCCGGCAAATCGCGTCGGCGATGACATCGAAATCTACCGTGACGAAACCCGCACGCAGGTGCTGACGGTCGGTTGCCATCTGCGTCAGCAGACCGAAAAAACCGGTTTCGCCAACTACTGCCTGGCCGATTTTGTCGCGCCGAAACAGAGCGGAAAAGCGGACTACATCGGCGCTTTTGCCGTGACCGGCGGGCTGGAAGAAGATGCGCTGGCAGAGGCTTACGATGCCGCACACGATGATTACAACAAAATCATGGTGAAAGCGGTGTCCGATCGCCTTGCAGAGGCGTTTGCCGAATACTTGCATGAGCGGGTGCGTAAAGTGTACTGGGGCTATGCGCCAAACGAAAACCTCAGCAACGAAGAGCTGATCCGCGAAAACTACCAGGGGATTCGCCCCGCGCCGGGCTACCCTGCGTGCCCGGAGCACACCGAAAAAGGCACCATCTGGCAGTTACTGGATGTGGAAAAACATACTGGTATGAAGCTGACAGAATCTTATGCCATGTGGCCGGGCGCCTCGGTTTCCGGCTGGTATTTCAGCCATCCGGACAGCAAGTATTTCGCCGTCGCGCAAATTCAGCGCGATCAGGTGGAAGATTATGCGCGGCGTAAAGGTATGTCCGTGTCAGAGGTTGAGCGCTGGCTGTCCTCGAATTTAGGCTACGACGCCGACTAACCGCAATACATTGCAGAGCAACGGGGCATTATTTAATGCCCCGTTTTTTTCATCACTTTTCATAAAATCTTCACTAAGCAAACATAATACAAATTGAAACTAAGAACATTCTTAAAAGTGGATATTTTCTTAGACCGCTGTTCCTCTTCATGCGTATGATGGGCGTTGGCTCACAGGCAAGATTGCTTCCTTTTTTTGTAGTTCATTCGTTTGTCATAAATTTAACTTAGGTATTATAAAATGGATATTTATGATATAAGAAAAAGAAATCTATTGCCGAAGGATTATGAAAATATCCTCGCGCCGGACATCGCGAAAAATATTATCAGAAAGGAATATTTTATCGAAAGTAGTCCTAATAATGTCCTTGGGAGTATCGATGGCTATAGTATTAAAAAACACCACGGTTTTAAATATGGTTTACCGCACGATCCATTAGGCCATCAGAAAGAGAAATATATTGATAGTCTGGTAGACAGAGGCGTGGTGGTGGTGATGCGGCCAAATGTTAGCGCCCGCAACCGCTTCTACTATCCGTTCTTTATTGCGGAAAACGGCGCGCTGTTTTGCGTACAGGAAATGTCGTTTAACGCCGTCTATATCAGAACCATACTGAACGGTTTTAAAGACAGCGTGGCGATTCACGGCACGCCTGCACCAACCCGCAGCAGCTTTGTACCGGTAACGGCGGAGTACGGCCCCGGCTACTGGAAAACCAGCGAGACGGACTTCCACGGCGTTAAAAATGCGGCGGTGATGCTCCTCAACCGCGCAACCAGTATGGGCGACCAGGGGCGTGTATTTGGCTCGGATGGCAAAGATTATATGAATACCTCGCGGGATAAAATCCAGCTGTGGACGCCCATTCCGGACAGCGTGACGTCAGATACCCGGGAAATCCTGTATAATCGTTCGGTAATCAGGCGCTATGGCGACAAGCGATCGATAAGTCAAAAATATCTCGAAGGTGATGATGCCTGGACGCAATCGGGTAAATCATGGCAATGGATTCCTGGGGTAAGGGATGAAGATTATGAGTTTAAAAAATAAGATATACCTGTTCTGGGGGATTATGGATGTACTGGCATTAGCCGGATATTTATTTTTTTCACTACAGGGTGGGAGTATTCCTTTTTATTCCGACATCCATGGGTTTTATACTAACTACACGCAATTAGGCGTAGGTGGTTTAACCGGTGGATTGATCCAATTGCTGTTCTTTATTAATATTGCACTGATCGTTTCATTAGCATTTTCTGGCTGGTGGATGATAGTTAAAAAGAATATCAATAATATCTTTTTAATCGTACAGGAAATTGGTCGGGTATTTTCGTTGAAATGCTCCATTGCGCTAATCCCGCTGATTATGCATTTCTCCGATGTGCGTTCTCCGTGGATCGCCATCCTGCTGTTTGTCCTGTCGGAGGTGGTCAAAATTGGCTCTATTATGTGGATTAAACGAAATGATGAGTCGCAGGCCATGGATGCCGCCAGCCGTTAAGCGCTAAACCTTCATCGTTGTCACAAAACCGTCATTTTTCCTTACAACTCGCAGGATGCTTAAGCGGTGTTCTGCGCTATTCCTGGTTTTAACACCTTATACTTAAACCATAATGTTGTGGTTATCTATCCACTGATAACCAGCAACGCATAACAATAAGGAGGATCCCACTCAGTGCTGACTTTGCTTCATCTGTTATCTGCCGTTGCCTTGCTGGTATGGGGCACCCATATTGTCCGTACCGGCGTGATGCGCGTCTTTGGCGCCCGTTTACGGACGGTGCTCAGCCGCAGCGTGGAGAAAAAACCGCTCGCCTTCTGCGCGGGTATCGGCGTGACCGCGCTGGTGCAGAGCAGCAACGCGACGACCATGCTGGTGACATCCTTCGTGGCGCAGGATTTAGTGGCGCTGACCCCGGCGCTGGTGATTGTACTCGGTGCCGATGTCGGCACCGCGCTGATGGCGCGTGTGCTGACCTTCGATCTCTCCTGGCTGTCGCCGCTGCTGATCTTTATCGGCGTGATTTTCTTCCTCGGTCGCAAACAAACCCGTGAAGGACAACTGGGTCGCGTCAGTATTGGCCTCGGGCTGATCTTGCTGGCGCTGGAACTCATCGTGCAGGCGGTGACGCCAATCACTCAGGCAAGCGGAGTTCAGGTAATTTTTGCCTCGCTGACGGGTGATATTCTGCTGGATGCACTGATTGGCGCGGTCTTTGCGATTATCAGTTACTCAAGCCTGGCCGCCGTACTGCTGACGGCAACGCTGGCCGCCGCCAGTATTATTTCGTTTCCGGTGGCGCTGTGCCTGGTGATTGGTGCCAACCTGGGTTCCGGTCTGCTGGCGATGCTGAACAACAGTGCGGCGAATGCGGCAGCCCGCCGGGTGGCGCTCGGCAGCCTGCTGTTTAAGCTGGTAGGTAGCCTGATTATTCTGCCGTTTGTCCATGTGCTCGCCAGTTCGATGCAAAAACTGCCGCTGCCGGAAGCGGAGCTGGTGATTTACTTCCACGTTTTCTACAACCTGATCCGCTGTCTGGCGATGGTGCCGTTTGCCGGGCCGATGGCGCAATTTTGTAAACGCATCATTAGCGATGAACAGGAGCTGGATGCGCGTCTGAAACCCAAACATCTCGACAGCTCTGCGCTGGATACGCCGACGCTGGCGCTGGCGAATGCCGCGCGCGAAACGCTGCGCATAGGCGATGCCATGGAGCTGATGCTGGAAGGGTTGCATAAAGTGATGCACGGCGAGCCGCGGCAGGAGAAAGAGCTGCGCAAGCTGGCGGATGACGTCAACGTGCTTTATACCGCTATCAAGCTCTATCTGGCGCGCATGCCGAAAGAGGAACTGGCGGAAGAGGAGTCAAAACGCTGGGCGGAAATTATCGAGATGTCGCTTAACCTGGAGCAGGCTTCCGATATTGTCGAGCGGATGGGCAGTGAAATCGCCGACAAATCGTTAGCTGCACGACGCGCTTTTTCAGGGGAAGGGCTGAAAGAGCTGGATGCGCTGCATGAACGGCTGGTGGGAAATTTGAAACTGGCGATGTCGGTGTTTTTCTCCAGCGATGTCACCAGCGCCCGCCGACTGCGCCGCAGCAAGCACCGCTTCCGTATTATGAACCGGCGCTATGCGCATGCACACGTTGATCGACTGCATCAGCAAAACGTTCAGAGCATTGAAACCAGTTCGTTGCACCTTGGTCTGCTGGGAGACATGAAGCGACTCAACTCCCTGTTTTGCTCGGTGGCCTATGGTGTTCTGGAACAACCTGATGAAGATGACGATCGTGACGATTTTTAATTCCGCCGTGCCGCCAGTGGGCACGGCTTTTAAGACCCCGGGTTTTATCGGGTTAGTGCACAAATTAATTTACGCACGATAAAAATCCATTTTTTCTCCTCTTAAAGACAGTTATATTCCGCTTTTACAGGAGAGTTTATGCTGCCAACCCAATCAACACGTTTAAACAAATATATCAGCGAAAGCGGGATTTGCTCGCGTCGTGAGGCCGATCGTTATATCGAGCAGGGCAATGTTTTTATCAACGGCAAACGCGCCGGGATTGGCGATCAGGTTGTCGCCGGAGACGTTGTCAAAGTGAACGGTCAACTTATCGAGCCGCGAAATGCAGAAGATCTGGTATTTATCGCGTTGAATAAACCGGTTGGCATTGTCAGTACCACCGAAGACGGTGAAAAAGACAATATTGTTGATTTTGTTAATCATAGTAGCCGTATCTTCCCCATTGGCCGTCTGGATAAAGATTCACAGGGGCTGATTTTTCTCACTAATCACGGCGACTTAGTGAATAAAATCCTGCGCGCAGGTAACGACCACGAAAAAGAGTATCTGGTGACCGTCAACAAACCGGTAACCGATGAGTTTATTCGGGGTATGGGCGCGGGCGTGCCGATCCTCGGTACGGTAACCAAAAAATGCAAGGTTAAGAAAGAAGCGCCTTTCACCTTCCGCATCACGCTGGTGCAGGGATTGAACCGCCAGATCCGCCGTATGTGCGAACATTTCGGCTATGAAGTTACGAAGCTGGAACGCACGCGTATTATGAACGTCAGCCTCACCGGGCTGCCGCCGGGCGAGTGGCGCGATTTAACCGACGACGAATTGATCGCGCTGTTCAAACTGATTGAGAACTCATCCTCAGAAGCAAAGCCGAAAGCCAAAGCAAAACCGCAGGCTGCGAAAAAACCGGCCGTCAATGTTGCGAAGCCCGAAGAGAAAAATCGGGGCAAGCCGGCAGGTAAACGCTTTACCCAGCCGGGCAGGAAAAAGAAAGGGCGCTGATTAGCGTCTGCCGCGCGTTGCGGTATTCGCCGACCAGGAAAAGGTCGTGCTCTCATCGGGTTTATAAGCCTGCTGTTTTTTAACCTTGCGGGCTTTCTTCACTTCCACTTCACGCTGCTCCATCAGCTTATCGATGTACTCTTTTTTCACATGATTCGCTTCAGAATTGCTGAGCGGGCGTCCGTGCGCGATACGGGCGCGATCGAGCAGGGTTTTTAGCTCCCTCTGTTCGCTCTCCGTCATCTCTTTTTGCGTCAGTCTGGTCAGGGCCATGGGATTCTCTCCTCGGGAAGTGCAACGAGTGTACGCGATGCGACCAGGTAAAGCATGCGTAATGGTGCATAAACGCTGGAAAGCGCTTCGCATATTTGCCTGAATGCGGGTGACAATTGCTGACGTCGGCGTAACATCATGCAGATTTGGTATAAAATTTTATACAAGGATGTGTTATGCTTGAATTACGACCTGCCCTAAAGCCCATTGTTTGGCTGGGTTCGTCATATGAGGACTTATGTGCTTTTCCTGAAGATGTTCGCAAAGATGCTGGCTATCAACTGCACAAAATTCAGGCTGGCCTGGAAGCGTCGGACTGGAAAGTGATGGCTGAGGTTGGCGCTGGCGTGGCGGAAATCCGACTTCGTAATTACGCAGGCGCGTTCCGCGTTTTTTACCTGGCCAGGTTTGAAGATGCGCTTTATGTTTTGCACTGTTTTCATAAAACGTCTCAGCGCACTTCACTCTCAGATAAGGCGATAGCCCGTACCCGCTATCGTGCATTGGTTGAGCATTACAGGAGTCAAAAATGAAAACGACAACAGAAAATCTGATTGGTCATGTGACCCCGGCCGGTGCCAATATTTTTGCGGAACTGGGTTTTGCACCTGAAGCCGCAAATGCGCTTGCGCAGGATGCGGAAAGAGAGGTCATACAATTGCTGAGTATTAAACGGCAACTGATGCAGGAAATCGCAGGCTGGATAGCTGAAAACCACCTCAAACAGGCGGAAGTGGCGGCCAGACTCAATATTTCTCGCCCTCGCGTCTCTGATGTGGTCAATCAAAAAACCAGTAAATTTACCATTGATGCCCTGGTCACCATGCTGAGTAAACTCGGTAAGCCGGTGACGATTACGGTTGGGTAAAAAAATTAATCTGCCGGATGATATGTTTTTATCCGGCAGTGATTGCTGTGTTAACCCTCTTTCACCGCATCCGCATTACGCCCGTCGACGGGTTTTCCGGACCAGTAACCCGCCAGCAGCGAGCCAGAGAGGTTATGCCAGACGGAGAACAACGCGCCAGGCAGTGCGGCGAGCGGGGAGAAGTAGATTTTACCCAGCGCGGCGGCCAGACCGGAGTTTTGCATACCCACTTCAATCGCCAGCGTGCGGCAGGTGGATTCATCAAAGCCGAACAGGCGTCCGCCCCAGTAACCACCCAGCAAACCGATGCTGTTGTGCAGGATCACCGCGATAATCACCACCAGGCCAACCGAGGCGATATACGCTGCAGAACCGGCCACTACCGCGCTGATGATCGCCAGAATACACACCATCGAGAAGGCGGGCAGATACGGTTCGACCGCTTTCACCACGCGCGGGAACAGGTGATGCACAATCAACCCCAGCGCTATCGGGATCACCACAATCTGCAAAATACTGAGCAGCATCCCCATCACATCCACCTGGATATGCGCATCAACGTACAGGCGTGTCAGCAGCGGTGTGGCGATCACACCGACCAGAGTTGAGACGGAAGAGATAGTGACCGACAGCGCGACGTCGCCTTTTGCCAGGTAGATCATCACGTTCGACGCCGTACCGCTGGCGACGCTGCCGACCAGCACCATTCCTGCGGACAAATCCGGCGGCATCTTAAAGAGCAGCGCCAGCAGCCATGCCGCCAGCGGCATCACCAGATAGTGCAGGAAAATCCCTGCGGCGACCGGCGCCGGGCGAGAGAGCACGCGTTTAAAATCATCGAGTTTCAGGTGCACGCCCATGCCGAACATAATCAGCATCAGCAGCGTGGTTACCCACGGACCGATGGCGACGAACGTGGGCGGGAAGTAATAAGCGATGACGGAAAGCAGCAGCGCCCATAACGGGAACAGCCGCGTCAGTGTTGCGAGCATGTGAGGAATTCCTTGCGATTGTTATGTTGTGTTTTCTTATAAAAAGGCCGGGTTCGTGCCCGGCCATAGTTATGGTTTATCGTGCTAAGGAATTTTATTCAAACAAATTATGATGCAGCTTCTGTACAACTTGCTCGGCTTCGGCGCCAGGCACCAGGAAGCAGAGGTTATGGCTGGATGCGCCGTAGCAGATCATGCGGATGTTGAACGGGTCGAGCACGCCAAACACCTCTTTCCCCACGCCGCAGGCTTTCGACAGCTCATTGCCAATCAGCGCCACCAGCGCCAGATTCTCTTCTACTTCCACGCGGCACAGCGATGACAGCTCGGTCAGCAGCGACTGGGTCAGCAGCGTATCGCCGGTTGACGTTGAGCCGGTGGTATCCAGCGTCAGCGCCACGCTCACTTCGGAGGTGGTGATCAGATCGACAGAGATATTGTGCCGTGCCAGGATGCCAAACACTTCGGCCAGGAAGCCACGGGAGTGCAGCATATTCAGGCTGTGCAGCGTCAGCAGCGTTTGTCTGCGGCGCAGCGCCAGCGCGCGGAACAGCGGTGGATTCGTGGTGTTGTTACATACCAGTGTACCGCCTGCTTTCGGGTCTTTGCTGGAGCCGACAAACACCGGAATGTCGCTGCGCACGGCAGGCAACAGGGTGGCCGGATGCAGTACTTTCGCGCCAAAAGTGGCCATCTCAGCCGCTTCTTCAAAGGCGATTTCATCAATGCGTTTTGCTGCCGGAACGACGCGCGGATCGGTAGTGTAGATGCCCGGAACATCTGTCCAGATATCCACACGCGCGGCGTGCAGCGCTTCACCCAGCAGGGCTGCCGTATAGTCGCTGCCGCCACGGCCCAGCGTGGTGGTACGACCTTTAGCTTCGCTACCGATAAAGCCCTGGGTAATGATTAACCCTTCGCTGAGGCGCGGCGCGAGCTGCTGGGCGGAAAGCTCCGCTAGCGCGGCAACATCCGGCTCGGCACGGCCAAAGCGATCGCTGGTACGCATGACTTTACGCACGTCAAACCACTGCGCCTGGACATTACGTTCACGCAGCACTTCAACAAACAGCAGGGTCGACATTAATTCACCGTGGCTCACCAGCTCGTCGGTCAGGGCAGTAGAGGTCGCCAGCGAGGCGGCTTCCGCCAGGGTGGTGATATTTTCCAGCAGGCGTTCGATCTCTTCACGAATCACGGAAGGATTCGCCATACGTTCCAGGATATCGAACTGAATTTTGCGGATAGCGTCGAGTTTTACGAAGCGCTCGCTGGCTTCCAGCCCTTCAGACAGAGCAACCAGCAGATTGGTCACGCCCGCAGAGGCGGAGAGAACAACCAGACGGACGCTGGCATCGGCAAGCACCACGTCCGCACTGCGGTTCATGGCATCGTAATCGGCAACACTGGTGCCGCCAAATTTGGCGACAACTAAACTCGTCATAACAACCTCGTGTCAGGGGATCCAATATTCAGCCTTGGCACAAGGGAAGAGCGAAAAACAGGGGTGGCGCAGATAGCAAAACAACTACGTTTTCCCCAGAAGCGCTCCACCTTGCGAAACGCCCGACTGCGAACGTTTCTGGTGACAACCCAGAGGATTCAGCCTCTGTAGCCGATAACGAACGCTGCCAGGCGCTTTGTTATCTCGGCGTTGCTCCCCCTCAGGTGTTTTCTTTAGTCTGGCACTTCGAACACCGTGTACCTGGGCTACGCGCCTCTTCTGGCTATTACCTTCGCCTTTCGCACCGTGGCGGTGTTGGCTGCCTTCACTTACCCCGGTCACTTACTGATGTAAGCTCCCGGGGATGCGCTCAGTTGCCGCCTGGCCACAACACGAAATGCGTTGGTAATACTTACCTTCGCGTGCCGCGCCGTGGCGGTGTTGGCTGCCTTCACTTACCCCGGTCACTTACCGATGTAAGCTCCCGGGGATGCGCTCAGTTGCCGCCTGGCCACAATGCGAAATGCGTTGGTAATACTTACCTTCGCTTGCGCGGAAAGAAGTATGATTATAAATAAAGTGTTAGCGGGGGCACTGTCAACGCCGGGATTATGCGGATTTTTCATGCGGCTTTCGCCATCAGTAAAATGACTTATGTTATGCGGATAATCGACCATTTTCGCCGTGCTTGAGCCGCAGAACAGAGGGGCGGGCACAAAAACCATCACAATTTTCCCCGGCAGGCGCTACAATCGACCGCAGTCACAATTCTCAAATCAGAAGAGTATTGCTATGAAAAACATCAACCCAACGCAGACCTCTGCCTGGCAGGCATTACAAAAACACTACGCTGACATGAAGGACGTCACTATCGCGGATCTGTTCGCGAAAGACGGCGACCGTTTTAGTAAGTTTTCCGCAACCTTCGATGACCTGATGCTGGTGGATTTCTCCAAAAACCGCATCACGCAAGAGACTCTGGACAAGCTGCTGGCGCTCGCCAAAGAGACCGAACTGGCAGCGGCCATTAAATCCATGTTCTCCGGCGAAAAGATTAACCGCACCGAAGATCGTGCCGTCCTGCACGTTGCGCTGCGTAACCGTAGCAATACCCCGATTCTGGTTGATGGCAAAGATGTGATGCCGGAAGTGAACGCTGTGCTGGAGAAGATGAAAACCTTCTCTGAAGCGATCATTTCAGGCGCATGGAAAGGCTATACCGGCAAACCGATCACTGACGTGGTGAACATCGGTATTGGTGGCTCCGATCTCGGTCCGTTTATGGTCACCGAAGCGCTGCGCCCTTACAAAAATCACCTGAACATGCATTTCGTCTCTAACGTCGATGGTACGCATATCGCCGAAGTGCTGAAAAAAGTGAACCCGGAAACCACGCTGTTCCTCGTGGCCTCTAAAACCTTCACCACCCAGGAAACCATGACCAACGCCCACAGCGCGCGCGACTGGTTCCTGAAAACCGCCGGTGACGAAAAACACGTTGCGAAACACTTCGCCGCACTCTCCACCAACGGCAAAGCGGTTGGCGAGTTTGGTATCGACACCGCGAACATGTTTGAATTCTGGGATTGGGTGGGCGGCCGCTACTCACTGTGGTCTGCCATCGGTCTGTCGATCATCCTCTCCGTGGGCTTCGACAACTTTGTTGAGCTGCTCTCCGGCGCTCACGCGATGGACAAACACTTCTCCACTACGGAGCCGTCGAAAAACCTGCCGGTGCTGCTGGCGCTGATCGGCATCTGGTACAACAACTTCTTCGGTGCTGAAACCGAAGCTATCCTGCCGTATGACCAGTACATGCACCGCTTTGCCGCCTACTTCCAGCAGGGCAACATGGAATCTAACGGTAAATACGTTGACCGTAACGGCAACGCCGTGGATTACCAGACCGGCCCGATTATCTGGGGTGAACCGGGGACTAACGGTCAGCACGCGTTCTATCAGCTGATTCACCAGGGGACCAAAATGGTGCCGTGTGATTTCATCGCGCCGGCCATCACCCACAACGCGCTTTCCGATCACCACCAGAAGCTGCTGTCTAACTTCTTCGCCCAGACCGAAGCGCTGGCGTTTGGTAAATCCCGTGAAGTGGTTGAGCAGGAATACCGTGACCAGGGTAAAGATCCGGCCACGCTGGAACACGTTGTGCCGTTCAAAGTGTTTGAAGGCAACCGTCCAACCAACTCCATCCTGCTGCGTGAAATCACGCCGTTTAGCCTCGGTGCACTGATTGCGCTCTACGAGCACAAGATCTTCACTCAGGGCGCTATCCTCAATATCTTCACCTTTGACCAGTGGGGCGTGGAGCTGGGTAAACAGCTGGCGAACCGCATTCTGCCTGAGCTGGGCGATGATAAAGCCATCTCCAGCCATGACAGTTCAACCAACGGTCTGATTAACCGCTACAAATCCTGGCGCGGCTAATCGAACCACCGATAAAGCGTCGCTTCGGCGGCGCTTTTTTTTGCCTGCCGAATATATTAATCCCCTGTGCATATATATTGGTTCCGGGTTTCCACAATATATATAAGCGATTCTGATATTGATATTTTCCCTTTGCTAAATTATGGAGAGGTGATGATTCTCTGCGGCAGATATCGGGGATCAGGTTTATCTGAAAAAGCTGTCATTACTTCCAGGTATTGCTATACATTTTAGGACTAGCCTTATTGTATCAACCTTTCGCAATTATTTAATTGTTTGAATTACATCACATTTTTATGTAATTACTTTATCAGGTGTACCTTATTTGCCAATTCTCCTAAAAGATTCCCCGCTATTTCCCGTTGCGTAATTCATCTGCTTTAGTTGTGTATACTCGATATCGCCTGAGTTTTTTCAGGTAAATCTCCATTCATTCAATGAAGGGAAATTGATATGAAAAAAGTCCTTTATGGCATTTTTGCCATATCCGCGCTTGCGGCGACTTCTGCTTTTGCTGCACCGGTGCAAATCGGTGAAGCGGCAGGGTCGGCAGCGACCTCTGTCTCGGCAGGTAGCTCTGCTGCGACGAGCGTCAGCACCGTAGGGTCTGCGGTGGGTGTCGCGCTGGCGGCAACCGGTGGCGGTGATGGCTCCAATACGGGAACCACGACCACCACGACCACAAGTACTCAGTAATCACGAGTACATTAACTATAACCACACTTCGGTGTGGTTATTTCCGCCCCTCTCGGAGAAGAGTCGTGAAGCGACCTGGTATTCTTTTAATTTGCCTGCTGCTTCAGGCATGTTCTGGCCAAATCAAAGGCCTGGGAAATTCACTGTGGGAGAGCGTTTTTGGCGTGCCCGGCGTGCAACTGACAGATGAAGACATCCTCAACATGCCCTATGCCAGCCAGTACATGCAGCTTAACAACGGCCCGCAACTGTTTGTGGTGCTCGCTTTCGACGAAAACGGTCAGCAGAAATGGGTAACGCAGGATCAGGCGACCATCGTGACGCAGCATTACCGCATCGTAAAAACACAACTCGGCGGCGATAACCTGATTGAAGTGAATAACCTGGCGTCCGATCCGCTGGCAAAACCGAATCAAATTATTGATGGTGCAAGCTGGACGCGCACCATGGGCTGGACGGAGCACAAACAGGTGCGCTATGCCACCGCGCGCTCCGTCTTCCACTGGAATGGCACCGACACCGTCAAGCTGGCGAATGATGTCACCGCGGTGCGTATTCTCGACGAGGATGTCACCACAGACGAGAAGAGCTGGCGCAACCGCTTCTGGGTGGATGACGCCGGGGTAATCAGGCAGTCGGAGCAGTATCTGGGCGCAGACTGGTTCCCGGTGAAGACCACACTGATTAAGGCGGCTAAACAATGACGATGCGCACTTTTCTTCTGTTATTAGCCAGCCTCGCTTCTCCGCTCGCGCTGGCCACCGGGACGGTGAATGTCTACATCGCTGGCGAAGGCAAACCGAAAACGTTATCCAACGCTGCGCATTTGAGCGATCTGGTCGCACAACCCCGGCTGGCAGAGAGCTGGTGGCCCGGCGCCGTGGTCAGTGAACGTCGCGCCACGCAGGCGGAGCAGGCCCGGCATCAGGTGTTGTTAACGCGCCTGAGCACGCTTGCTGCTGACGAAAGCGGTAACACTGCCGCCGCCATCAATTCACTACGCCAGCAGTTACAGGCGGTGAAAGTGACCGGCAGGCAGATAGTCAATCTCGACCCGGATTACGTGCGCACACACCGGCTGGCGAACCGTCCACTGGAGGGCGAATACTCGCTGTGGGTGGGGCCGCAACCGACCACGATTACCGTGGTGGGGCTGATTAGTAGTCCAGGGAAAAAACCGTTTACACCAGGCAGGGATGTGGTGAGTTATCTGGATGATATGAGCCTGCTCAGCGGCGCGGAACGCAGCTATGCGTGGGTGATTTATCCCACCGGCCAGACACAAAAAGTGCCGGTTGCTTACTGGAACCGCCGCCACGTAGAGCCGATGCCCGGCAGCGTGATTTTCGTTGGCTTCGCACCGGGGTTGTGGAGCAACGAATATGACGAACTGAATGCCGACATCCTTCAGTCCCTGACGCATCGGATACCGGAATAATAATGAAAAAATCGTTTGTAATAAGCCTGTTGGCGCTGGGAATTAGCGCAGCCTGTCACGCAGAATCTTATCCCGAACCGGTGGGACCCTCCCAGTCGGACTTTGGCGGCGTGGGATTGCTGCAAACACCGACCGCACGCATGTCGCGCGAAGGCGAACTGAGTTTTAACTACCGCGATAACAATCAGTACCGTTTCTATTCTGGCTCGATACAGCTTTTCCCGTGGCTGGAAACGACGCTACGTTATACCGACGTGCGCACACGCAAATATAGCTCGGTGGAAGCCTTCTCCGGCAATCAGACCTACAAAGATAAAGCCTTCGATGTGAAACTGCGTCTGTGGCAGGAAGGTTACTGGCTACCGCAAGTCTCCCTCGGCGCGCGGGATATCGGCGGGACAGGGCTGTTTGACGGTGAATACCTGGTCGCCAGCAAAGCCTGGGGACCGTTCGATTTCTCCCTCGGTATTGGCTGGGGCTATCTCGGCACCAGCGGTAATATCAAAAACCCGCTCTGCTCTTATGACGAGAAATACTGTACGCGCGACACCAGCTATAAACAGGCTGGCTCCACCGATACCAGCCAGATGTTCCGCGGCCCGACGGCTCTCTTTGGCGGGGTTGAATATCAGACCCCCTGGAACCCGCTGCGTTTAAAACTGGAGTATGAAGGTAACAACTATCAGCAGGATTATGCCGGGAAACTGCCGCAGCGCAGCAAAGTGAACGTTGGCGCGATTTATCGCATTACCGACTGGGCCGACATCAACCTGAGCTATGAGCGCGGCAACACCTGGATGTTTGGTTTTACCCTGCGCAATAATTTCAATGATTTACGTCCCGCTTACAGCGATGCGCCGCGGCCGAAGTATCAACCGCAGCCGCAGGACGCGATCCTGCAACATGCGGTGGTGGCTAACCAGCTTACCCTGTTGAAATATAACGCCGGTTTTGCCGACCCGCAGATCCAGGTGAAAGGCGATACGCTCTACGTGACCGGTCAGCAGGTGAAATACCGTAACACCCAGGAAGGGATTGAGCGGGCAAACCGTATCATCATGAATGATTTGCCGGATGGCATTCGCACCATTCGCGTGACGGAAAATAGCCTTAATATGCCGATTGTCACCACCGAAACGGATGTCGCCAGTCTGAAGCGCCATCTGGAAGGGGAACCGCTGGGGCAGGATACAGAGCTGGTGCAGAAACGGGTCACGCCGATTGTGCCGGACAGCACAGAGCAGGGCTGGTATATCGATAAATCGTCGTTCGATTTCCATATTGATCCGGTGTTGAACCAGTCGTTCGGCGGCCCGGAAAGCTTCTATATGTACCAGGTTGGCGTGATGGCAACCGCCGACTGGTGGTGGACCGATCATTTACTGACCACCGGCAGCCTGTTCGCCAACGTGGCTAACAACTACGATAAATTCAGCTATACCTCCAGCGATTCGTCATTGCCGCGCGTGCGTACCCGCGTGCGTGAATATGTGCAAAATGACTACTACGTCAACAACATGCAAGCGAACTACATGCACTACCTGGGGAATAATTTCTATGGTCAGGTGTATGCCGGTTATCTGGAAACCATGTTTGGCGGCGCGGGGGCTGAAGTGCTGTGGCGTCCGGTCGATAGCCACTGGGCGTTCGGTATCGATGGCAACTACGTGAAACAGCGCGACTGGCGCAGCCCGCAGGACATGATGAAGTTCACCGATTACAGCGTGAAAACTGGCCACTTCACCGCCTACTGGACGCCGTGGTTCGCCGACGATGTGCTGATTAAAGCGAGCGCCGGGCAGTATCTGGCAGGGGATAAAGGCGTCACGCTGGATGTGTCGAAACACTTTGATAGCGGCGTGGTCATTGGCGCGTATGCCACGAAGACCAACGTTTCGGCGGCGCAGTACGGGGAAGGGGAATTCACCAAAGGGGTGTATGTCTCTGTACCGTTGGATCTGTTCACGACCGGCCCAACCCGCAGCCGCGCAGCTGTTGGCTGGACGCCGTTGACGCGTGATGGCGGCCAGAAACTGGGCCGTAAGTTTGAGCTTTATGATATGACCAACGATAAGACGATCAACTTCCAGTAATCCTTCGCCCCCTCTCCACCGGAGAGGGGGCTTCTCACAGCCGCCGCAGCAACCGCGCCGGATTTCCCGCATAAACCCCTTTCTCGTGCAACGATTTCGTCACCACGCTGCCCGCGCCGATAACGCAACCATCGCAAATGGTGACGGCTAGGATCGTGGCGCCGCTACCGACAGAAACATCATTGCCAATCACAATGCGCCCCCAACTTTCGCGATCGGGATTGGGCTTGCCGTCGCGGAACATGTCGTTAGCGAACATCACGCCGTGGCCGATAAAGCAACGCTCGCCGAGAGTCACGTATTCGCAGATGAAGCTGTGCGACTCAATTTTGCTCCCCTGGCCAATTCGCGTATGGCCCTGAATTTCCACAAACGGGCCGACAAACACATTGTCGCCGAGAATGCAGTCATACAGATTGGCGGGTTCATAAATCACCACGTTCTCGCCGCAGGTCACGTTGCGGATGGCGGACTGGCGCACGGTAGCGACAGGCATGCTGACTCCTTTTAGAGCGGTTACAAAGAATATGCAGCGTACTTTGCTGAGAAGGCGTACTAAACAAGGTCTCTTTCAGGTGCGTGAATCCCTGGCGGAGATAAAAGCGCTGGGCGTTGGGGTTCGCATCAAGTACCTCCAGCCAGAGCGCGGTTTCGCCACGGCTTTTTGCTACACGCGCGATCTCCGTCAGCAGCGTTTCGCCGTAGCCGCAGCCGGTTTTACCCGGCAGAAAATAGAGCTTATGCAGCAGCGTTCCCACTGGGCCATGCTCATCGACTGCGCGATGCCAGGAGACTTTGGCAAAGCCAACCGGCGAGGGATCGCTGGCGATGAACCAGCAACTTTTTTCATCCTGTAAACTCTGTTGCAGCACCGGCACGGCATACTCTTGCCGGAGGAAATCCTGTAATTCGCTCTGCTCGCGCCACAGATGAGCAAAGTGGTGCATGTAGCTGGCAAACCCCATTTCACTGATTAACGCCGCGTCGTCCACGGATGCTTTACGCATTGTAAGCATGCTCTTTTTTCCTCTTGCATGAAAACGGCTAGCCAGACATGTCACCACGCACTGTCACAAAAGATAAGTAAATAATGTAGATCCAGATCACATTTTTACGTTATACAGGAGATTCCCCACAGAAAATGAGGTGCTTTATGACGTCGCTAACTCGTCCACGCGCTGAGTTTGTTTCTACTATTTTGCAGACCGTGCTGAACCTGGGTCTGCTGAGCCTGGGGCTGATCCTGATTGTTTTTCTTGGCAAAGAGACGCTGCATCTGGCGGATGTGCTGTTTTCGCCGGTGCAGACCAGCAAGTATGAGCTGGTGGAAGGGCTGGTGGTCTACTTCCTTTACTTTGAATTTATCGCACTGATTGTGAAGTACTTTCAGTCCGGTTTTCATTTCCCGCTGCGCTACTTTATCTATATCGGCATCACCGCGATCGTGCGGTTGATCATCGTCGATCATCAGTCGCCAATGGATGTGCTGATCTACTCTGCGGCGATCCTGCTGCTGGTGATCACCCTGTGGTTATGTAACTCCCAACGGCTGAAGCGTGAATAAAAAAAGGCGGCCTTTTGGGCCGCCAACGACTTCACAAGTTAAGTTGAGGGTGCAGTGGCAACGACCGTCATCTTTCGGGTGATCGCTGTGCTGGCTTCCTTTACTCACCCCAGTCACTTACTTCAATAAGCTCCCGGGGATTCGTGCAGTCGCCGCCTTGCTCTAACCCGAAATACTTAGGGCGCGAAAACAACGATGAAATCTAACCTTTTACTCCGCCTGCGGTCAGGCCGTTTACCAGCCAGCGCTGCGCCAGCAGGAACACCAGCGTAATCGGAATGGCGGAGAGCACCGCCGCAGCGGCAAAATCGCCCCACAGATAGTTTTGCGGGTTGAGGTATTGCTGCATGCCGACCGCCAGCGTGTAGCTGTTAACATCGCGCAGCAGCAGCGAGGCCACCGGAACTTCGGTGATGGCCGCGATAAACGACAGAATAAACACCACCGCCAGGATCGGCACCGACAGCGGCAGCAGTACCAGGCGAAACGCCTGCCACGGCGTGGCGCCATCCAGCGCAGCGGCTTCTTCCAGCGAACTGTCGATGGTTTCGAAATAGCCCTTGATCGTCCACACATGCAGCGCAATCCCGCCAAGATAAGCAAAGATCACCCCACCGTGCGTATTCAGGCCGATAAACGGCACGTACTGTCCCAGACGATCAAACAACGCGTACAGCGCCACCAGCGACAACACCGCCGGGAACATCTGGAAAATCAGCATCCCTTTCAGCAGCGTCGCTTTGCCGGGAAAACGCATACGGGCGAACGCGTATGCGCAGGTGGTGGAGAGCGCGACAATGCCCACGGCAGTAATGGCGGCGATTTTCACCGAGTTCCACAGCCACAGCAGCACCGGGAACGGCGGCGGCGTGACGCGCCCGTCGGCGTGCTCGACGCTAAAGCCCAGCGCCAGCCGCCAGTGTTCCCAGGAAATGGTATCCGGGATCAGGCTGCCGGTAGCAAAGTTACCTTCACGCAGTGAAATGGCGACCACCATCAGCAGCGGGAACATGATGGCGGCAATAAACACCAGCAGTAACGCATGGGTGATAAACAGCCGCAGCTTCTGCGATTTTGCCTGCACCATAGCCATAATATCGTCCTCCTTAATCGAATTTCATGCGTGTGGCTTTCAGGTTGACGATAGCCAGCGCGCCTACCAGCAGGAAAATCAGCGTGGCGATAGCGGCTGCAAGCCCAAAGTCCTGACCGCCGCCGCCTTCAAAGGCGATGCGGTAGGTGTAGCTCACCAGCAGGTCGGTATAACCCGCCGGCGTGGTGGTGCCGATGCGGTCCGGCCCGCCGTTGGTCAACAACTGGATCAGCACGAAGTTGTTAAAGTTAAAGGCAAAGCTGGCGATCATCAGCGGCGTCAGCGGCTTGATCAGCAGCGGGAAAGTGATGCGGAAAAAGTTCTGCAACGGCCCGGCGCCATCCATTGCCGAGGCTTCATACAGATCGTCCGGGATCGCTTTCAGCAGGCCCATGCAAAGGATCATCATGTAGGGATAGCCAAGCCAGGTGTTAACGATCACGATCATCGCGCGGGCGGTGGTTGGATCGCTGAACCAGGCCGGTTTAATGCCGAACAGCGCGCTCAGCATCATGTTGATCTCACCGAAGCTCTGGTTAAACAGCCCCTTAAAGATCAGGATCGAGATAAACGATGGCACCGCGTAAGGCAGAATCAGCAGCACGCGGTAAATCGCTTTGCCTTTCAGCGACTCCCACTGCACGACGCAGGCCAGCACCATGCCGACGGCGACGGTCAGCACCACCGTGAGAATGGAGAAGATCACCGTCCAGATAAAGATCTCGATAAACGGTTTCTGGATACCTTCATCGGTAAAGACGCGGGTGAAGTTATCCCAGCCGATGGTCACCGTATAACCAGGGCTGAGTTTTTCGCTGCCCCAGCTACCGTCAGCATTAATCGCCTGGTAGAAACCAATGTGGTTATTTGGCCGGTATTTGGCGCCGCTCTGGTTGTTAGTCAGCGTACCGTCCTGCGCGAGCTGGTAGAGCGGGCGCGTGCCGGAGAACTGGCGCAGCGAGCTCATTATCACTTTGCTCTCATCCGGCAGGATGGCGGTAAGCTGGTTCAGCGCCTGACGATTTTGCGTAATGACACGCAAATTAGCCCGTTCACCGGCTGGCAGCGCTGGCACCTCTTTCAGGGCCAGTTGCTGTTCACCGCCAGGTTTAAAGGCGTCGGAGAGATAATTTTTGCCACTGTCGCCATCGGTGAGCGCCAGCCGCCATTCATCCCCTTCCGGATAAAGACCAAAGTTGTAGGCTTTTCCCGCCTGGAAGGAGCGATCGAGCAGCACCTGCTGCGCGCGTTCCTGTGTTAACTGGTTGGTACTGCTGTAGTTGGTAAAGGCGATGGCGATCGTACAAATCAGCGGGAACAGGACGAACAGCCCCATCCCGGCCATGCCCGGATAGACATAGCGCCAGGCGTAGGTTTTACGGTTGGCGAAAATATAAAGGCCCGCCGAACTGAGCACGAGCGTGGTAATGGCGAAAAGGTATTCCCCCTGGGCATACATCATAACGACAAGGTATGCCACCAGCAGCCCGATCAGGGTAATGACGGTCCAGGCAAGCTGTGGGCTTTGCCACCAATGGCGCTTCTTTACAACATCCATGGGGATTTCCTCTCTACGCGGCACTGTTCACGCTGCTTCTTTGTTGGCTACGGTTGGGCACCCCAGTCACTTACTTTTGTAAGCGCTGGGGATACACAACCTTGCCGCCGCGATGCCGCGCGAATCATGCCGTGTATACAACTGTCCAGGTTGCCTTATCCATTTCCGGGGATAAGGCATTCTCATTTTTACTTGGTAATACGGCCCTGCGCGTCTTTCAGTGCAGCATCTACAGTCTGACGATCGCTCACGGCATTGATAACGGCGGTGCGGGTGGCATACCAGAAGGCGGCCATCTGCGGGATGTTCGGCATGATTTCGCCGGTTTTTGCGTTAGCCATGGTGGCAGCAATGCGCGGATCTTTCGCTAACTCTTCCTGGTACGATTTCAGCGCTACGGCACCCAGCGGTTTGTCCTTGTTAACATCCGCCAGGCCGGCATCGGTCAGCAGGTAGTTTTCCAGGAACTCTTTCGCCAGTTCTTTGTTCGGGCTGGCGGCGTTAATGCCTGCGCTCAACACGCCAACGAACGGTTTGGATGGCTTACCGTGGAAGGTTGGCAGCGGTGCGACGCCGTAATTGATCTTGCTCTTATCAATGTTGGCCCATGCCCACGGACCGTTGATGGTCAGCGCGGTTTCGCCTTTGTTGAACGCCGCTTCAGCGATGGAGTAATCCGTGTCGGCATTCATGTGTTTATCTTTAATCAGCTTGACGAGGAAGCCGAGGCCCGCTTTCGCGCCTGCATTGTCAACGCCGACATCTTTCACGTCGTATTTGCCGTTTTCATACTTGAACGCGTAACCACCGTCGGCAGCAATCAGCGGCCAGGTGAAGTACGGTTCTTGCAGGTTAAACATCAGCGCGCTCTTACCTTTCGCTTTCAGCTGTTTATCCAGCGCCGGGATCTCTTCCCAGGTTTTCGGCGGGTTCGGTACGAGGTCCTTGTTATAAATCAGCGACAGCGATTCGACAGCAATTGGGTAAGCGATTAGTTTGCCGTTGTAGCGCACCGCGTCCCAGGTGAAGGGGAACAGCTTGTCCTGGAAGGCTTTGTCCGGGGTGACTTCTGCCAGCAGGCCTGATTGCGCGTAGCCGCCAAAGCGATCGTGCGCCCAGAAGATAATGTCCGGGCCATCGCCGGTCGCGGCAACCTGCGGGAATTTCTCTTCCAGTTTGTCCGGATGTTCAACCGTCACTTTGATGCCGGTATCTTTCTCGAATTTCTTACCCACTTCGGCAAGGCCGTTATAGCCTTTATCGCCATTGATCCAGATAACCAGCTTACCTTCTTCGATTTTGGCGAGGGCAGAGGCGGAGAACATCATCGTCGCCAGTGCGGACAATGCGAGGATGCGTGCGCCTGTTTTGATTTTCATATATCCCGTCCTATTTGGTGATGTGCTCGTGGATACGCTCAAGGTGGTCTGACGGGATTAGTCTCCTTTTTTGACAAGTACTTCTCATCCTCCTTATCCCTACGCCCCTGGGGCGATTTGTGTGATCTGTGTTACATAGATTTTCATTATGTGTGTCAGCGCACATAAAAAAGAGCCGATTTTTGCAGGTTCCATCACGAAAATGCCTGTCACCTGGCGATGCGGGGTGCAGAGCAACCCTTCTCATCCTCCCGTCTCCTCCCCCATAAAAAACCGCAGGGGTGGAGGATTCGCCCGCTGTACCGATGCCCCATAGTCAGCCCACGTTGAATGTTTCTGTTGGTGACAGGTTGTAACGAAGGGAGAAGGGCATGGCGAGCGTACAGCTTCGTAACGTAACGAAAGCCTGGGGCGATGTAGTGGTCTCAAAAGAGATCAGTCTCGACATTCACGAAGGTGAATTTGTGGTGTTTGTCGGCCCGTCAGGCTGTGGTAAATCGACGCTGCTGCGCATGATTGCCGGGCTGGAAACCATTACCAGCGGGGAGTTGTTTATCGGCGATACCCGCATGAATGATGTTCCCCCCGCCGAACGCGGTGTCGGGATGGTATTTCAGTCCTACGCGCTTTATCCGCACCTGTCGGTAGCGGAAAACATGTCTTTCGGCCTGAAGTTAGTGGGTGCGAAAAAAGAGATCATTAAATCGCGCGTCACTCAGGTGGCGGAGGTGTTGCAGCTGGCGCACTTGCTGGAACGCAAACCGAAAGCGCTCTCTGGCGGCCAGCGCCAGCGCGTGGCGATTGGTCGTACGCTGGTGGCTGAACCCAGCGTTTTCTTACTTGATGAACCCCTTTCCAACCTTGATGCCGCGCTGCGCGTGCAGATGCGTATTGAGATCTCCCGTCTGCATAAACGCCTTGGCCGCACAATGATTTACGTCACCCACGATCAGGTCGAAGCGATGACGCTGGCCGACAAGATTGTGGTGCTGGATGCCGGTCGCGTGGCGCAGGTCGGGAAACCGCTGGAACTCTATCACTACCCGGCTGACCGCTTTGTTGCGGGCTTTATTGGCTCGCCGAAGATGAATTTCCTACCGGTAAAAGTGACGGCCACCGCCATTGAACAGGTGCAGGTTGAGTTGCCTAACCGCCAGCAGGTTTGGCTGCCGGTGGACAGCGCCAATGTGCAGGTCGGCGCGAATATGTCTTTGGGCATTCGCCCGGAGCATCTGCTTCCAAGCGACATCGCCGATGTCACGCTGGAAGGGGAAGTGCAGGTCGTAGAACAGCTTGGTCACGAAACACAAATTCATATCCAGATCCCCGCAATACGCCAGAACCTGGTCTACCGCCAGACTGACGTCGTGCTGGTAGAAGAGGGTGCCACATTCGCTATCGGCTTGCCGCCGGAGCGCTGCCATCTGTTCCGTGAAGATGGCACCGCCTGCCGCCGGTTACACAAAGAGCCGGGCGTTTAAGCGTACCCCAAAAAAACTTACACCAACCCTTCCAGGGCCAAGTGTAAACAGAAAAGCAATGATCTCAGGAGATAGAATGATGATTACTCTGCGCAAACTACCACTGGCTCTCGCCATTACCGCAGGCATTTTGTCTGCGCAGGCGGGCGCCGTCGACTTCAAAGGTTACGCGCGTTCCGGCATCGGCTGGACCGGCAGCGGCGGCGAGCAGCAATGCTTCCAGGCGACCGGTGCAGGTGCTAAATACCGTCTCGGTAACGAATGTGAAACCTACGCAGAATTAAAACTCGGCCAGGAAGTGTGGAAAGAGGGCGATAAGAGCTTCTACTTCGACACGAACGTGGCCTACTCCGTGTCACAGCAAAATGACTGGGAAGCCACCAGCCCGGCTTTCCGTGAAGCGAACGTGCAGGGTAAAAACCTGATCGACGCGCTGCCAGGCGCCACCATCTGGGCCGGTAAACGCTTCTACCAGCGTCATGATGTGCACATGATCGACTTCTACTACTGGGATATCTCCGGCCCGGGCGCAGGTCTGGAAAACATCGATCTTGGCTTTGGTAAACTCTCTCTGGCGGCAACCCGTTCTTCTGAATCGGGCGGTTCTGTCACCTTCAGCAGCCCGGGTGTGTATGACGTGGTTAAAGATACCGCTAACGATGTCTTCGACGTACGTTTAGCCGGTCTTCAGACCAACCCGGACGGCATGCTGGAACTGGGCTTCGATTACGGTCGTGCAAACAAAACCGACAATTATCGCTATGTGAACAGCGACGATTCGAAAGATGGCTGGATGTTCACTGCTGAACATACTCAGAGCATGCTGAAAGGCTACAACAAGTTTGTTCTGCAGTACGCGACCGATGCCATGACCACGCAGGGTAAAGGTATTCCGCAAGGGACTTACCACTCCGACGACTATGACGATTTCATCGGCGGTAACAACGACGGTAAGTTGTGGCGCGTGCTGGATCACGGTGCAATCACGCTGAGTGAGAAATGGGACCTGATGTATGTCGGTATGTATCAGAAACAGGATCTCGATTCTAAACTCGGCACCGACTGGTGGACCGTGGGCGTTCGTCCTATGTACAAATGGACGCCAATCATGAGCACCCTGCTGGAAGTGGGCTACGACAACGTGAAATCCCAGCAGACCGGCGACAGAAACAGCCAGTACAAAATCACCCTTGCACAGCAATGGCAGGCAGGCGACAGCATCTGGTCTCGTCCGGCAATCCGTATTTTCGCTACCTATGCGAAATGGGATGAGAAATGGGGCTACATCAAAAACGGTGATTCTGTAACGCGCTTCGCTGCGGCGAACGACTCTGGTTTCACCACCACCAGCCGTGGCGACAACGATGAGTGGAGCTTCGGTGCACAGATGGAAATCTGGTGGTAATCCACGCTTAACCTGACGTAATGACCAAAAGAGGGGCGCAAGCCCCTCAACCCTTGGGTCAGCGCGCTATTGCCTGGCGTTCGCTGTTCCCGTGCAGAAAAGGTGATAACAATGAAAATGAAAAAAAGTCTCGTCGCCCTGTGCCTGACCGCCGGTTTACTGGCGGGCGCTCCTGGGGTTAGCTTCGCTGATGTTAATTTTGTCCCGCAAAACACCACTGCCGCGCCGTCAATTCCGGCATCGGCATTACAGCAACTGACCTGGACGCCGGTCGATCAATCGAAAACACAGTCCACGCAGCTGGCAACCGGCGGTCAACGCCTCGATGTGCCGGGTATTAGCGGCCCGGTCGCGGCATGGAGCGTACCGGCGAACATCGGCGAATTGACGCTGACGTTAACCAGTGAAGTGGATAAGCAAACCAGCGTATTTGCGCCGAACGTGCTGATTCTTGATCAGAACATGACGCCTTCAGCCTATTTCCCCAGCGAATACTTTACCTACCAGGAACCGGGTGTGATGAGCGCCGATCGCTTGGAAGGGGTGATGCGCCTGACGCCTGCGCTGGGACAACAGAAAATCTATGTACTGGTCTTTACTACAAACAACGACTTACAGCGCACCACGAAATTAATCGATCCGGCAAAAGCCTATGCCAAAGGCACCGGCAATGCGATACCGGATATTCCTGATCCTATTGCGAAGCACGGCACTGACGGGAAACTAACGCTGAAAGTGAAAAACAGCAGCGGTTCCAGCGTGCTGGTCGGCCCGTTGTTTGGCTCTTCCGGCCCAAGCCCGGTCACCGTGGGTAACACTGCGGCGCCGGTCTACAGCGCACAACCTGCGCCGGTAGCGGCTCCGGCTGCTGCGCCCGCGCCAGCCGCGAAAAGCGAGCCAATGCTGAATGATACGGAGAGTTATTTCAATCAGGCCATCAAACAGGCCGCTGCCAAAGGCGATATTGATAAGGCGCTGAAATTGTTGAATGAAGCTGAACGCCTCGGGTCGAAAACCGCCCGTGCCACTTTTATCAGCAGTGTAAAAGGCAAGGGGTAACCCATCCCCGCACTGCCGATATTTTGCAGTAACTGGTGCGTCGCCTGGCGCACCCTTTTTCCGGCGCAGATGCGCGCTGTTGCGCATCTGTTGCGCTGATGAAAACCGTTTGAAGTTTCCCCGCACCAGCCTGCTTGTTCTGCGATACACTATTGCTACGTTATGTACCGGAGAGTAAGGCATGTCACACCCTGCGCTTACGCAATTGCGTGCGCTGCGCTATGTAGACGCAATACCCGAACTGGAACCGCAACTGCTGGACTGGCTGTTGCTGGAAGATTCCATGACCAAACGTTTTGAGCAGCAAGGTAAAAAAGTCAGCGTCACATTGATTCAGGAAGGCTTTGTCACGGCGGACGAGATTGCGCCCGAACGTGCACATTTACCGGAAGAGGCGCGTTACTGGTTGCGGGAGATTATCCTTTGTGCAGATGGTGAACCCTGGCTTGCCGGGCGCACTGTCGTGCCGGAATCGACCCTGAGCGGTCCGGAAATGGCGCTGCAACGGCTGGGCAATACACCGCTTGGGCGATATCTCTTTACCTCTTCAACGCTTACGCGTGATTTTATTGATATTGGCCGTTATGAGCAGTTGTGGGGACGGCGTTCCCGCCTGCGTTTGGGGGGGAAACCCTTGATGCTTACAGAACTGTTTTTGCCTGCGTCGCCGCTGTACTAAGAGGAAAATAGAATGGAGTGGAGTCTCACGCAGACTAAGTTGTTAGCCTTTCACAGGCTTATGCGTACGGACAAACCGATTGGCGCGTTACTGCTGTTGTGGCCAACGCTCTGGGCGTTATGGGTTGCAACGCCAGGTGTACCGCCGCTGTGGATCTTACTGGTGTTTGTTGCGGGCGTCTGGCTGATGCGCGCGGCGGGCTGCGTGGTGAATGATTACGCGGATCGCAAATTCGACGGGCATGTAAAACGCACGGCAAACCGACCGATGCCCAGCGGCGCGGTCACGGAAAATGAAGCGCGGGTGTTGTTTGTTGTTCTGGTGCTGCTGGCCTTTGCGCTGGTGCTGACGCTGAATATGATGACCATCCTGCTTTCGGTGGCGGCGCTGGCGCTGGCGTGGGTTTATCCATTCATGAAGCGCTACACGCATCTGCCGCAGGTGGTGCTCGGCGCGGCATTCGGCTGGTCAATTCCGATGGCGTTTGCCGCCGTCAGCGAATCTGTACCGCTAAGCTGCTGGACCATGTTTTTCGCCAATATCCTGTGGGCGGTGGCCTACGATACCCAGTACGCCATGGTTGATCGTGATGATGATGTGAAGATTGGCATCAAGTCGACGGCGATTTTGTTTGGTCGTTACGACAAGCTGATTATCGGTATTTTGCAGGTTGCCGTGCTGGCGCTGATGGCGTCCATTGGCTGGCTGAACGGGCTGGGCTGGGCGTATTACGCTGCGGTACTGGTGGCGGGCGCGCTGTTTGTTTATCAACAGATATTGATTGCGGGGCGCGAACGCGACGCCTGTTTTAAAGCATTTATGAACAACAACTATGTGGGGCTGGTGCTGTTTTTAGGGCTGGCTTTTAGTTACCTGCACTGAATCTAAAAACTGCCGGATGCGGCTGCACGTTATCCGGCCTGCGAGGTTATCTCATCCCACAGGCCGGATAAGCGCAAGCGATATCCGGCGGTTACTTTCCCGGTTTACACTTCCGCTTGCGTCGCGCTTTCAATCGTCAGACGCACATCCGACGTTATCAAGTCTGCCAGCATCTGGTAAACGCCCAGCGTTCGCGTCGGGTCTGCATCGCCGCTGTCGCTGATATACCCTTCATCACGCAGCGTTAACACCAGCGTGGAGAATACCGCTTTGTCGAAGAATTCCGGCGCGTTGATGCCGTGCAGCACTGACAGGCGTTGCGCCAGCGTGCGGCTCTCTTTTTCCAGCGTGCTGCGGTTCATTGATGGCGTATTGCCAAGCAGCCAGAAGGTGATGGCATAGCGCTGTAATGTCTCGCGCGCACCGGCGGCCAGCAGTTGCAGTGTCCGCGAATGGGCCGGGTTGATGCTCAGACGATCGTCTTTGACGGTAATTAAGCTCTGGCGCAGCAGTTCTTGCGTCAGGTTTTCCAGCACTTCCGCCAGCTCGGCTTTTTCCCAGCGCAGGAACAGCTCGGCTTTCAGCAGCGGATAAAGCAGCTCAACGTGGCGCAGAATATCGCTACGGGAGATGGCGCGATGTTGGGTCACGATCGCCGCCATCAGCGACGGCAGCATCAGCATATGGGCGATGTTGTTGCGGTAATACGTCATCAACACTGCCTGCTCGCGCGGCAGAATAATGATATCGCCGATGGTGTCTTTCTCGACTTCGAACTTGTTCATCTGCAACGCGTGGTCGATAAGCGCGTCCGCGCTGGCGGCAGGCGTTGTTGAATCCGGCGAGTAAGGCACATTGCGCATCAGTTCGAGGTAGCAACTGATTTGTTCGGTTAACTGCTCGCGCGTCAACGAACGCTGGCGCGATGCCAGCAGCGCCGTACAGCACAGGTTCATGGCGTTGGCCGCACCGGCATTGTTAATGCGAACCATCAAATCGGCGGCAATGTTATTCACCGTCGGCGTCAGCCATGCCGGGCGAATCGCTTCGATTGGATCGATAGATTCGCGCCACTCCGGAACGTGATGGTTCAGGTAGTTCATCAGCGGAATGGGTTCACCGAAGTTCACATAACCTTGCCCCAGGTTACGCAGCTTGCTCAGCCCGCGCACCATCTGCAGCAGGCTCTCTTTCTCTTTGGTTGCGCCGCGCAGCTCTTTCGCATAGGTACCGACCTCCATCACATGCTCATAACCGATATAAATCGGCACCAGCGTGATGGGGCGCGTACCGCCGCGCAGCATCGCCTGGATGGTCATCGACAGCGTACCGGTTTTCGGATCCAGCAAACGCCCGGTACGTGAACGACCGCCCTCGACGAAATACTCGACCGAATAACCGCGGCTGAACAGTTCGCCCAGATATTCGCGGAACACGGTGGAGTAGAGTTTGTTGCCTTTAAAGGTACGGCGAATAAAGAAGGCGCCCAGACGGCGGAAAATCGGCCCGGCGGGCCAGAAGTTCAGGTTGATGCCTGCGGCAATGTGCGGCGGCACCAGCCCCTGGTGATAGAGCACATACGAGAGCAGCAGATAGTCCATGTGGCTGCGGTGGCAGGGCACATAGACAATCTCGTGGCCGTCGTGCGCAAGCTGGCGCACGCGTTCGGCGTTGTGCACGTTGATCCCCTGATAGAGACGGTTCCAGGTAAAACCGAGGATACGGTCGGTCAGACGGATCATCTCGTACGAGAAGTTGGCGGCAATCTCTTCCATCAGCGCGATAGCGTTTTGCTGCGCTTTGTCGTGAGAGATTTTTTTGCTGCGCGCTTCGTCTTCGACCGCACGGGCAATCGCTTTCGAAGAGAGCAGTTTATTGAACAGATCCTGACGCGCCGGCAGACGCGGCCCAACGGCGGCCAGACGCTGTCGCGCGAAGTGCATACGCGCCACGCGCGCCAGTTTCTGCGCGATAATTTTATCGGTGCCGTGCTCGGTCGCCATGCGGCGCAGGGAGACGGGCGGCGAGAAGCGCACAAAGCTATCGCGGCCGAGCCAGGAGATAGCGAAGAATTTCTGGATGCCGTTCAGCATGCGCAGCGGCGGATTAATCTCGCCTTTCTCACGCCCTGGGGAGCGGCCAAACATTACCGATACCGGAACCATTTGCACATCCAGATCCGGATGGCTGCGGTGTAAATCCAGGTAGTCGTGGAACAGTTTGATGGACTCTTCTTTCGGCGTGTAATAGGTAAACACGCGCGGACCGCCATGAATGAACACGAAACGCGGCAGCAATACGCCGTCGATTTCCAGGGGTTCCAGGGGATCGGGCAGTTCGTGCGCCAGACACTGAGCGCGTAACGTCATCAAATCTGCCTTAGAGTTATAAGGCAGCACGTACATAATAGGACGTGAAGTATCGAGACCCAGTTCCTGTGCAGGTTCTGCAGGTATCGATTTACTCTTTACCAGTACACTTAATGGTAAATTCAGTAATTTGTAGTAAATTCGTGGCCAACCGGACATAAAAGATGAAAAGCCTCTGGTTAATAATAGTGCCATTGCGCCGCAAGAATATCAGAAAGCGCACGTAATTTCTGTTGTACCTCAGTACGCTGATGTAGACATTGACGTTTATTACATAAAAAGGTTCTTTTCATGGCCAATAATACCACCGGAATTACCCGAATCATTAAAGCAGCAGGTTACTCATGGAAGGGCGTTCGCGCTGCATGGATCAATGAAGCCGCCTTCCGCCAGGAGCTGGTAGCCGTTGTTTTCGCTATCATTATTGCTTGCTGGCTGGACATTGACACGGTCACACGGGTGCTGCTGATTAGCTCGGTGTCGCTAGTAATGATTGTTGAAATCCTAAATAGTGCAATTGAAGCTGTCGTAGACCGAATTGGTTCTGAATTTCATGAGCTTTCCGGTCGGGCGAAGGATATGGGATCGGCGGCAGTGCTGATGTCGATCCTGCTGGCGCTGTTTACCTGGATCTCGCTTCTCTGGTCGCATTTTCGATAACGCTTCCAGAAATCGATAACACCCTGGTTTTTTGCTTAAATTTGGTTCCAAAATCGCCTTTGACTGTATATACTCACAGCATAACTGTATATACACCCAGGGGGCGGGATGAAAGCATTAACGGCCAGGCAGCAGGAGGTATTCGATCTCATCCGCGATCGCATCACCCAAACCGGTATGCCACCAACGCGTGCGGAAATCGCACAGCAATTGGGGTTCCGTTCCCCAAATGCAGCTGAAGAACACCTGAAAGCGCTTGCGCGTAAAGGGGTTATCGAAATTGTCTCCGGCGCATCGCGTGGTCTGCGTCTGCTGCTGGAAGAAGAAGAGGATATCGGTTTACCGCTGATTGGTCGCGTTGCTGCGGGTGAACCGCTGCTGGCGCAACAGCATATCGAGGGTCACTACCAAGTCGATCCCGATCTCTTCAAACCTCATGCGGATTTCCTGCTGCGCGTTAGCGGTATGTCGATGAAAGACATCGGTATTATGGACGGCGACCTGCTCGCAGTGCATAAAACGCAGGACGTGCGTAACGGCCAGGTGGTCGTCGCACGTATTGATGATGAAGTTACCGTGAAACGTCTGAAAAAACAGGGTAACACCGTCGAACTGCTGCCGGAAAACAGCGAGTTTTCCCCGATCGTCGTCGATCTGCGCGATCAAAACTTCACCATTGAAGGGCTGGCGGTTGGCGTCATCCGTAATGGTACCTGGCTCTAACGCCTGTTCTTTTCGCAGCGACACAAAACACCGTGGCGCTGCGTAATACGATTTTTCCCCGTTGATTCGACACTGCCATGCCGTTGCTGAACGCATCTGACAGAGCACTGTGGCGGCTTGCGCTGCCCATGATCTTCTCCAATATCACTGTTCCGTTACTGGGGCTGGTGGATACCGCCGTGGTCGGGCACCTGGATAGTCCTGTTTACCTCGGCGGCGTGGCGACCGGCGCAACGGCAACCAGCTTTTTGTTTATGCTGCTGCTGTTTTTGCGGATGAGCACAACCGGTCTTACGGCACAGGCGTTTGGCGCGAAAAACGCACCTGCGCTGGCGCGCGCGCTGGTACAGCCGCTGCTGCTGGCGCTGTCGGCAGGTGTGTTAATTATGCTGCTGCGTACGCCGCTCATCGATCTGGCGCTGCACATTACCGGCGGGAGCGAAGCCGTGCTGGAGCAGGCGCGGTGCTTTCTCGATATCCGCTGGCTGAGTGCGCCAGCGTCGTTGGGAAATCTGGTGTTGCTCGGCTGGTTGCTGGGCGTGCAGTATGCCCGTGCTCCGGTGATCCTGCTGGTGGTGGGGAATCTCCTCAACATTGTGCTCGACCTGTGGCTGGTGATGGGCCTGCACATGAATGTGCAGGGGGCAGCGCTCGCCACCGTTGTGGCTGAGTATGCGACTTTCGCCATCGGCCTGCTGATGGTCCGCCGCGTGTTGGTAATGCGCGGTATCACCCTGCCAGTGCTGAAAAATGCCTGGCGCGGCGGTATGCGGCGCTTATTAGCGCTTAACCGCGATATCATGCTGCGCTCACTGCTTTTGCAGCTCTGCTTTGGTTCCATCACCGTGCTGGGCGCGCGTCTTGGCGGCGAAATAGTCGCTGCCAACGCGGTGCTGATGATGTTTCTCACCTTTACAGCGTACGCGCTGGATGGTTTTGCCTATGCGGTCGAAGCGCACTCCGGGCAGGCCTACGGCGCGCGCGATGGCAGCCAGTTGATGGACGTCTGGCGAGCGGCGTGCCGCCAGGCCGGGCTGGTGGCGCTGTTCTTTGCGGCGATTTATGCGCTGGCAGGTGATGACATTATTGCCTTGCTGACTTCGCTTCCTGCCCTGCAGACGCTCGCCGGGCATTACCTGTTATGGCAGGTGATTCTGCCGCTGGTGGGCGTGTGGTGCTACTTGCTGGATGGCATGTTTGTCGGTGCCACGCGCGCAGCGGAGATGCGTAACAGTATGGCGATTGCCGCCGCCGGGTTCGCGGTCACGCTGCTGACGGTCCCGGTGTTGGGCAATCACGGTTTATGGCTGTCGCTGACCGTCTTTCTCGCCCTGCGCGGGCTTACGCTTGCCTGGCTGTGGCGTCGCCACTGGCGTAACGGCAACTGGTTTTCCGATGTGAATCCTTCCTGATATTGCCAGTTTTTTTGCCTGTTTCCTCGCCTCGCTTATGCTGTTTTTAACCATCGTGACGGTTAAAGATTCCGAATAAAAATCGATTTCCGGAATCCTTAACTACAATAATCAGTACGTTCAGCAGAACGATTACCTATTTAACCGAACGATAAGGAGTCAACGATGAATAAAGACGAAGTCGGCGGTAACTGGAAACAGTTCAAAGGCACTGTTAAAGAAAAATGGGGCAAACTGACCGATGATGATATGACCATCATCGAAGGTAAACGTGACCAGCTGGTGGGTAAAATCCAGGAACGTTACGGTTATGCCAAAGATCAGGCGGAGAAAGAAGTTACAGATTGGGAAACGCGTAACGACTACCGCTGGTAGCCTGCAAATCCCCTCAATGTGCTAACCCTCTACAGGCTACCCTGCCCGAAGGTACAAGGACGTACCACCCCTTCAGCTGTTTTATCTACCGTTTCGCTCAAACAAAGATTAGCGTGGCTTTTTCTTCACCTGAACGGTGTGGTCATGGTGGCAATGGTCGTGATGACGGCAGGACTCCACTTCGACACAGTCTGCACATAAGCCGTGAGCTTCAATCACATTATGCCGCAGGGCAAAACCCATCTTTGCCGCCAGCGCATGCATAATATCTTCCACGCCTTCCGCCTGCTCTTCCTTTACCGAACCGCAGCGATCGCAGATAAACATCGCGGACGTGTGCGTCGGCTGGTCAAAAAGGTGGCATAACACGTAGCTGTTTGTTGATTCGACTTTATGTACGAACCCTTGTTCCAGCAGGAAATCAAGAGCGCGGTACACCGTCGGCGGCTTGGCCTGCGGTTCGCTTTCACGCAGCAGATCGAGCAGATCGTACGCGCTGATGGCGCTTTGTTGCAGGCTGAGTAATCTCAACACTTCAAGACGCTGGGGAGTCAGGCGCACGTTGCGCTGCACGCACAGCTTTTCAGCCTGCGCTAACATCTCTTGCGAAGTGGTCTTATCCATCGGCGCTCTCCGGTTGGGGAAATACAAGCCATACACTTTACCATGTCCTGTCGAAAACGCCGAGATCGTGGCCAGTAATCTCCATTTCTCTGGATCGCTTCCCGAAATGGATTCCGTCATCTATAAATAGTGATGGTCATCACTTAAAACAATAATGTCCGGGTGCTTACGGGTATCCCGGCAATTTAGCTCCATTTTCTTACGTTATTCACAGCAATAGTGCATTCCTGTTTGTGCGAATACTTACAGGCTTAAAACTCATCTGGCTACGAGACGCATACTGTGGAAAAAAAACGTAAACTTTCGCTGGTCGCGATCGCTGTCTCCTTTTTTGTGGCAAATCAGGCAGGAGCAGCAAATACCTGGGCAGAAGCTCGTAATGATGCAATGGGGGGAACGGGCGTTGCATCTGCGAACTATGGCAGCGGGCCATTAATCAACCCGGCACTGTTAGCAAAAGCAAAACCCGATGATGATATTACCGTCATCCTGCCGAGCGTACAGGCGCAAATTAGCGACAAAGATAATCTGCGCGACGAGATCGACAACATCAATGACAAAATCGATGGCTACAAAGATGTTATTGATAACCTCACCGCTGCGGAAATTATTGCTAATCCGCTCGGTACGGTAAGGCAATTTCAGGGTGCCGCAGGCGATTTGGCGAACGAGCTGGAGTTTCTGAGAGGGAAAACAGCGCAGGCCAAAGCTGCCGCCGGTATCGCGGTAAGTATTCCCAACGATGTCCTTTCCGTGGCGTTTGTGACGAAAGCTTACGCCCATGCGCGCGTCACGTCGGCAATCGATCAGCAGGATATTGACTACCTGCGCAGTATTGAGAACAGCACCGCCGTTGCCGCCAGTGAAGCGCTAAAGGCGGTGGTATCGCCGGATGGCAGCGACGAAATCACCAAAAACCTCAACTCAACCGCTTCAGGCCGCGCGGCTATCGTCTCGGATTACGGCATTGCGATGGCTCGCCAGTTTGATGTCGGCGGCGTACCGCTATCCGTTGGCGTGACGCCAAAATTACAGAAAACCTGGGTCTACAACTACACGGCGTCGATTTATGACTACAAAAGTAGCGACTGGAACAGCAGCCGCTACCGTACCGACGATACCGGCTTCAACGTGGATGTCGGCCTGGCTGCAGATTTCGGCGAGAACGTGACGGTCGGTTTGACCGGTACAAACTTGATCTCCCGTGACATTGATACCAAAGACATTCGTATCCGCAACGGCAGAACGGGCGATATGGTGAGCTACAAAGATACTTACCAGATTAGCCCGGTCGTGACGGCGGGTGCGGCATGGCATAACGACCTGCTGACGCTGAGCGCCGACGGTGATTTAACCGAGACTAAAGGTTTTAAGAGCGAGAAAAATTCCCAGTATGTCGGCGTGGGCGCGGAAGTTCGCCCATTGAGCTGGCTGGCGGTGCGTGCCGGTTATCGTGCGGATGTCAAAGGGGATGATAAAAACGTCTTTACCGGCGGTGTCGGATTTGCGCCGTTTAACCGCGTGCATATCGATCTGATGGGCCTGGTGGGTGAAGATGAAACCTGGGGGGCCGGGGCACAGCTTAGCGTGACTTTCTGATGAGTAACCGGAGGCATTGCGCCTCCGGTTTTATTGGCGCTTATTTGCCGGTGAGCTTGTCGTAGCTGGTCATCAGATTACGGTAATCAGGAATATGGTTGGAAAACAGCGTTGCCAGACCTTCAATATCATTACGCCAGTCGCGGTGTAATTCGCAGGCTGCGCCAAACCATGTCATCAACTGCACGCCAGCCTGGGACATACGATCCCATGCGGAATGACGTGTAATTTCATTGAATGTTCCTGAAGCGTCGGTAATAACAAACACGTCATACCCTTCTTCAATGGCGGATAACGCCGGGAAAGCAACGCACACTTCCGTCACCACCCCGGCAATAATCAACTGCTTCTTGCCGGTTGCTTTGACGGCCTTAACGAAATCTTCGTTATCCCAGGCATTTATGTTACCCGGGCGGGCAATATAAGGCGCATCCGGGAACTGCGCTTTAAGTTCCGGTACCAGCGGGCCATTCGGTCCGGTTTCAAAACTTGTGGTCAAAATCGTGGGTAATTTGAAATATTTGGCGAGATCGCTTAATGCCAAAACATTATTTTTGAACTTGTCCGGCTCAATATCTCTTACCAGAGATAACAAACCCGTTTGATGATCAACTAACAGAACGGCTGCATCATTTTTATCAAGACGAACATACGGTTTAGACATAATAACTCCCTGTTTCGGTTGACAATAGCTTTCTGCTATTGGGTTAAAACTCCTTGTACGCTAAAAAAATATAGGAAGGGAACCGCGTCTCAACAAGGTGAAAAGTGCCTTTTCCAGCGCCTTACAGCGAATGTGATACAATAGAAAATCTTATTGTCTTATTGCTTTCGCTCACCGGCGGAATAGCGGTGAGAGCACCTCTTTTTCTGGAAATCAAAGCACGGTAATTCTGAAATGACTAACGCCAGCCAAACCAGCGTAATGCCTGTAACTTCTGACAATCACTGGTATGGGCGATTCAGCGTCGCTCCGATGCTCGACTGGACGGACAGACATTGCCGCTACTTCCTGCGTTTACTGTCGCGCCAGACGCTGCTCTACACCGAAATGGTGACCACGGGTGCCATTATTCATGGCAAAGGTGACTATCTGGCGTACAGCGAGGAAGAGCACCCGGTGGCGCTGCAACTCGGCGGCAGCGATCCGGCGCAGCTTGCGCACTGTACGAAGCTTGCGCAAGCGCGCGGTTACGATGAGATCAACCTTAACGTCGGTTGCCCGTCAGATCGCGTGCAGAACGGGCGTTTTGGCGCTTGCCTGATGGGCGAAGCACAACTGGTGGCAGACTGCGTTAAAGCGATGCGGGACGTGGTTTCTATTCCGGTGACGGTGAAAACCCGTATTGGCATCGACGATCAGGATAGCTACGCATTCCTCTGCGATTTTATTGGTACTGTGGCCGGTAAAGGCGAGTGCGAAAGTTTTATCATTCATGCCCGTAAAGCCTGGCTCTCTGGCCTGAGTCCAAAAGAGAACCGCGAGATCCCGCCGCTGGATTACCCGCGTGTCTACCAGCTTAAACGCGATTTCCCGCACCTGAAGATGGCGATCAACGGCGGCATAAAATCGCTGGAAGAGGCCAAAGCCCATTTGCAGCATATGGATGGGGTTATGGTAGGGCGCGAAGCCTATCAGAATCCGGGGATTCTGGCCGCTGTCGATCGGGAGATTTATGGGGCCGATGTTGCGGATGCCGATCCTGTCGCCGTGGTTCGCGCAATGTATCCCTATATTGAACGCGAACTGAGCAATGGCGCTTATCTTGGCCATATCACGCGTCATATGCTCGGGTTATTCCAGGGCGTGCCGGGCGCGCGTCAGTGGCGCCGCTATCTGAGCGAAAATGCGCACAAAGCAGGCGCTGATATCGCGGTAGTGGAGCACGCGCTAAACCTGGTGGCATCGAAGCGTTAAAATTTCACTAAAAGATGGTCAAATTCACTAAGCCCTGCACAGCGTTGCCGGGTTTTTTATTTTAAAATCATAAGGTTATTTTTGGCATGTTTCTTGTAATGCAAAAGATATTACTGATTCGCTGGAGAAGATCATGCTGGAACTACTGTTTATTATTGGCTTTTTTGTCATGTTGCTGGTGACCGGCGTTTCGCTGCTCGGCATTATCGCCGCGCTGCTGGTTGCCACCGCAGTCATGTTTTTGGGCGGCCTTTTTGCTTTGATGATCAAACTGTTGCCCTGGCTGCTGCTGGCCGTGGCGGTAGTCTGGGTGATTCGTGCCATCAAAGAGCCGAAGGTTCCACGTTATCAACGCAATAACCGCTGGCGTTACTAAAGTATTGAGTGGTTCGTCACAACCCTGAGACATTTCCAGCAGCATTGCTTAGAACCGAATAGGATTTAGATATTAAATCTGTCACTATCGCGACGTTAACGAATTCATCGCGCTGTACCCTACAATGCAGCCGAACTAAAAAAAGAAAGGGCTTCCTGCGGGAAGCCCTAATTCTTTCTGAGACTTACCTCACGGGATCAGCAGGCTTGAGCCTTGCGTGGCCCGGCTCTCCAGCGCTTCATGCGCCCGTTGCGCATCTTTCAGCGCGAATTTCTGGTTGTCAGCCACATCCACTTTAATCACCCCGCTGGCGATCAGCGAGAACAGCTCATTGCTGGCTTCCTGTAGCTCTTCGCGGGTGGTGATATAGCCGTTCAGGGAAGGGCGGGTAGCATAAAGGGAGCCCTTCTGGTTGAGAATGCCCAGGTTCACGCCGGTGACCGGCCCGGAGGAGTTGCCGAAGCTGACCATCAGCCCACGACGGTGCAGGCAGTCGAGGGAAATTTCCCAGGTATCTTTACCCACCGAGTCATACACCACGCTGACCTTTTTACCGTCGGTCAGCGCCTTAACGCGTTCAATCACATTCTCTTCGCTGTAGTTGATCACCTGCCAGGCACCGGCCTGCAATGCGCGCTGCGCTTTCTGCGTCGAACCTACGGTACCGATAAGCTTTGCGCCCAGCGCTTTCGCCCACTGGCAGGCAATCAGCCCGACGCCGCCCGCCGCTGCGTGGAATAAAAAGATCTCATTGGGTTTGATGTCGTAGGTTTTGCGCAGGAGATAGAACACCGTCAGCCCCTTCAGAAACGAGGCGGCGGCTTGTTCAAAGGAGATGGCGTTTGGCAGGACGGCCACTTTGTCTGCCAGAACGTTATGCACCGAACTGTACGCGCCAAGCCCGGATTGCGCATACACCACGCGATCGCCGACCTTAATATGCGTGACGTTACTGCCGACTTTACTCACCACGCCTGCGGCTTCGGTGCCCAGCCCGCTTGGCAGCGCGGGAGGCGGGTATAAGCCGCTGCGAATGTAGGTGTCGATGTAGTTGATGCCAATGGCTTTATTTTCCACCTGCACCTCGTTTTCCGCCGGAGCTGCGGGGGTAAATTCCACCGCGCTGAGTACGTCGGGGCCGCCATGCTTGTGAAATTCTATTCGTGTCGCCATGCTTCCTCCTGATGTGATAATCTTTCGAACCATTCATAACCCGGATAGCTCCATTCACTATGGCAGGAAATAAACCCTTCAACAAACAGACTGAAACCCCTGACAGACAGGTCGAGGGGATGAAAGTGCCTCCACATTCCATCGAAGCGGAGCAGTCGGTGTTGGGCGGTTTAATGCTGGATAATGAGCGCTGGGACGACGTCGCCGAGCGCGTCGTGGCCGAAGACTTTTATACCCGTCCGCACCGCCATATTTTTACCGAGATGCATCGCTTGCAGGAGATGGGGAAACCTATCGACCTGATCACTCTGGCGGAATCGCTGGAACTGCAAGGGCAACTGGATATTGTCGGCGGCTTTGCCTATCTGGCTGAGTTGTCGAAAAATACGCCAAGTGCGGCGAATATCAGCGCTTATGCCGATATCGTGCGTGAACGTGCCGTCGTTCGCGAGATGATCGCGGTAGCCAATGAAATCGCCAATGCCGGTTTCGATCCGCAGGGGCGCAGCAGCGAAGATCTGCTCGACCTGGCGGAATCGCGGGTATTTAAGATCGCCGAAAGCCGCGCCAACAAAGACGAAGGCCCAAAAAATATCGCCGATGTGCTTGAGGCAACCGTCTCGCGCATCGAACAGCTTTTCCAGCAGCCGCATGATGGCGTCACGGGCGTAAACACCGGCTATGAAGATCTCAATAAAAAGACGGCAGGTTTGCAGCCGTCGGATCTGATTATTGTTGCCGCCCGTCCATCGATGGGTAAAACAACATTTGCGATGAATCTCGTCGAAAATGCGGCTATGTTGCAGGATAAACCGGTTCTTATCTTCAGTCTGGAGATGCCATCAGAACAGATTATGATGCGTTCCCTGGCGTCGCTGTCGCGCGTGGATCAGACGCGCATCCGTACCGGCCAGCTTGACGATGAAGACTGGGCGCGCATCTCCGGCACCATGGGGATCCTGCTGGAAAAACGCAATATTTACATCGATGACTCCTCCGGCCTGACGCCGACAGAAGTGCGTTCACGCGCGCGGCGTATTGCCCGCGAGCACGGTGGGATAGGCCTTATTATGATCGACTACCTTCAGCTGATGCGCGTGCCGTCGCTTTCCGACAACCGTACGCTGGAGATCGCCGAAATCTCCCGCTCGCTGAAAGCGCTGGCGAAAGAGCTGCACGTGCCGGTGGTGGCGCTGTCGCAGCTTAACCGCTCTCTGGAACAGCGCGCCGATAAACGCCCGGTCAACTCCGACCTGCGTGAATCCGGTTCTATCGAGCAGGACGCCGACTTAATCATGTTTATCTATCGTGACGAGGTTTATCACGAAAACAGCGATTTAAAAGGCATTGCAGAAATCATTATTGGTAAGCAGCGTAACGGGCCGATCGGTACGGTACGTCTGACCTTTAACGGGCAGTGGTCACGTTTTGATAATTATGCAGGGCCACAATACGACGATGAATAAATTTTCGTCATCCTTCGCGCCGCAGGTGCGCTGACGGTGCCCGTTCACCCCGGTCACTTGGTTTACTAAGCCCCGGGGATTCCGGGCTTGTTGCCTTCCTGCAACGCGAATGATTCAGAAAATTGTTTTTGAGGAAAAACATGCAAGCGGCAACCGTAGTAGTTAACCGCCGCGCTCTGCGACACAATCTGCAACGTCTGCGCGAGCTGGCTCCCGCCAGCCGACTGGTTGCAGTCGTGAAAGCGAACGCCTATGGACACGGTCTCGTAGAGACCGCGCGAACGCTCCCCGATGCCGACGCTTTTGGCGTTGCCCGTCTCGAAGAAGCCCTGCAACTGCGCGCAGGGGGAATCACACAACCGATTCTGTTGCTGGAAGGTTTTTTCGCCGCCAGCGATCTGCCCGTGCTGGCAGAGCACCAACTGGAAACGGTGATCCATAGCCCCTGGCAACTGGATGCGCTGGAAACGGCCACGCTGCCCGCGCCGGTAACGGTGTGGATGAAACTGGATACCGGCATGCATCGTCTTGGCGTGCATCCTCATGAAGCTGAGGCGTTTTACGCGCGTCTCTCCGGCTGCAAAAACGTGCGTCAACCGGTGAATTTTGCCAGCCACTTTGCCCGTGCCGATGAGCCGGAGTGCGGCGTAACGGAACGCCAGCTGGATATTTTCACCACCTTTACCGAAGGCAAACCGGGCCTGCGTTCGATTGCCGCTTCCGGCGGCACCTTGCTGTGGCCGCAGTCGCACTTTGACGCTGTGCGCCCCGGCATCATTCTCTATGGTGTTTCGCCGCTGGAGAACAGACCGTGGGGCGCGGATTTCGGCTTTCAGCCGGTGATGACATTGACTTCCACGCTGATTGCCGTGCGCGACCACAAATCAGGAGACGCGGTCGGTTACGGCGGTACGTGGGAAAGCGAGCGCGACACCCGCTTAGGCGTGGTGGCGATGGGATATGGTGACGGTTATCCGCGCGCTGCGCCTTCCGGCACGCCCGTGCTGGTCAACGGACGCGAAGTGCCGATCGTTGGCCGCGTGGCAATGGACATGATTTGTGTCGATCTCGGCCCGGATGCGCGTGAGCGCGTCGGTGATAGCGTGGTGCTGTGGGGCGAAGGTTTGCCCGTCGAGCGTATCGCCGCCATCACAAAAGTGAGTGCTTACGAACTTATTACGCGCCTGACCGCCAGGGCGTCGCTGAAGTACCTCGACTAAACGTTTTGCGCTTTCCTGCACGGGAAAGCGCTGCTCCTCTCGATCTTCCCCGGCTTCCGGTTTATTGTGTTGGTCTTGCCGACTGTAAACCTGGAGAATACACGCGTGTTTCAAAAAGTTGACGCCTACGCTGGCGACCCGATTCTCTCGCTCATGGAGCGTTTTAAAGAAGATCCCAGAAGCGACAAAATTAACCTCAGCATCGGGTTGTATTACAACGAAGATGGCATCATTCCGCGCCTGCAAGCGGTGGCTGAAGCCGAAACGCGCCTGAATGCGCAACCGCACGGCGCATCGCTCTATCTGCCGATGGAAGGGCTGAACAGCTATCGTCACTCCATTGCGCCGCTGCTGTTTGGTGCCGATCACCCGGTGCTGGCGCAAAACCGCGTGGCAACTATCCAGACGCTGGGCGGTTCCGGCGCGCTGAAAATCGGCGCGGATTTCCTGAAACGCTACTTCCCCAACTCCGGCGTCTGGGTCAGCGATCCGACCTGGGAAAACCACATCGCTATTTTTGAAGGCGCTGGATTCGAAGTAAGCACTTACCCTTGGTACGACGATGAAACCAACGGCGTGCGCTTCCCGGCACTGCTGGAAAAACTGAATACCCTGCCGGAGCAAAGCATCGTGTTGCTGCATCCGTGCTGCCATAACCCGACCGGTGCGGATCTGACTAACGCCCAGTGGGACGAGGTAGTCGGCGTGCTGAAAGCGCGCAATTTGATCCCGTTCCTCGACATCGCTTACCAGGGCTTCGGCGCGGGTATGGAAGAAGACGCTTACGCTATCCGCGCGATTGCCAGCGCCGGGATGCCTGCGCTGGTCAGCAACTCGTTCTCCAAAATTTTCTCCCTGTATGGCGAGCGTATCGGCGGGCTTTCCGTGGTGTGTGAAGACAGCGAAGCCGCAGGCCGCGTGCTGGGACAACTGAAAGCCACCGTCCGTCGCAACTACTCCAGCCCGCCAAGTTTTGGCGCGCAGCTGGTAGCAACCGTACTCGGTGACGCGGCGTTACGGGCGCTCTGGCTGAAGGAAGTGGAAACGATGCGCACGCGCATTCAGGCAATGCGCCAGCAACTGGTGCAGGTGCTGCGCGAAGCCGTGCCGGGCGGGAATTTCGACTACCTGCTTAAGCAGCGCGGTATGTTCAGCTACACCGGCCTGAGCGCGGCGCAGGTCGATCGTCTGCGCGAGGAGTTTGGCGTTTACCTGATTGCCAGCGGTCGTATGTGTGTTGCCGGTCTGAACAGCCGCAACGTGCAACGCGTGGCGAAAGCATTCGCCGCAGTAATGTAAGCACCCGCTCACTTTTTAGTTTTCCCCGACCTTCTGCCCATGGGCGGAAGGTCATTATCCCCCCGTTTTCTCTCATTATCCGCGTAATTAGCAGAAAATCCTTTGTTTCATCTGCCGCTGGGGTTAAGGTCGGATAACATTTCGACCATTCGCACCATTTATGAATATAACGAACTGATAATTTAGGGATAAAGATGCGAACGATCACTCGTCTTTTCGGCGCCGCCTGTTTATGGCTGGCGTCAGGTAGCCTTGCGGTTTACGCCTCCGCACCTTCTCCGGTTGCGGATGGCACCAACATCATCAAACTGGCCGAGCAGGCACCGGTTCACTGGGTTTCCGTGGCGCAAATTGAAAGCTCGCTGGTGGAGCGCCCGCCAATGGCGGTCGGGTTTGATATCGACGATACGGTACTCTTCTCCAGCCCCGGTTTCTGGCGCGGTAAGAAAACCTGGTCTCCGGAGAGTGATGATTACCTGCACAACCCGGCGTTCTGGGAAAAAATGAATAACGGCTGGGATGCATTCAGCATTCCCAAAGAGGTGGCGCGTCAGTTAATCGCCATGCATGTGAAACGCGGCGACAACATCTTTTTCATTACCGGCCGCAGCCAGACAAAAACGGAAACCGTGACGAAAACGTTGCAGGAGGATTTTCTGATCCCGGCCGCGAATATGAATCCGGTGATTTTTGCCGGTGACCAGCCAGGGCAGAACACCAAAACTCAGTGGCTGAAGGAGAAGCAGATCCGCATTTTCTACGGCGACTCGGACAGCGATATCGCCGCTGCGCGTGCGAGCGAAGCCCGGCCAGTCCGCATTCTGCGTGCCGCGAATTCCACCTATAAACCATTGCCGCAGGCAGGTGCTATGGGTGAAGAGGTGATTGTCGATTCTGAGTTTTAAGCGCCGGATTTGCCCTTTTGCCGATTTGCAGCACACTTAAAAACGGCCTCTTTGCAGAAGGAACAGTCGATGTGGTATCAACAGACGCTTACGCTTGGCGCGAAATCGCGCGGGTTTCACCTGGTCACTGATGAAGTGCTGGCGCAAATTCGCGAGCTTCCCCGCGTGCAGGTGGGTTTATTGCATCTGTTGCTGATGCACACGTCAGCTTCCCTCACCCTGAATGAAAATTGTGACTCCACGGTGCGCGACGATATGGAGCGCCACTTTTTAAATGCAGTACCGGACAATGCACCGTATAAGCACGACTACGAGGGGCCGGATGATATGCCCTCGCATATCAAATCCTCAACACTGGGTGTTTCACTGCTGCTGCCGGTCAGGAATGGGCGCGTGCAGTTAGGAACGTGGCAGGGGATCTGGCTGGGAGAGCATCGTATCCACGGCGGGTCGCGCACGATTATCGCGACGCTACAAGGGGAATAAAGATGACAATTTCGGAGTTACTGCAATATTGCATGTCCAGGCCTGGCGCGGAGCAGAGTGTGCACAGTGACTGGAAAGCCACGCAAATCAAGGTCTCAGATGTGCTGTTTGCGATGGTGAAAGAGGTGGACGGCCGCCCGGCGGCGTCGCTGAAAACCAGCCCGGAACTGGCGGAGCTGCTGCGTCAACAGCATGAAGATGTGCGCCCAAGCCGCCATCTGAATAAAGCGCACTGGAGCACGGTATATCTCGACGGTTCGTTGCCGGATTCGCAGATTTACTATCTGGTGGATGCTTCGTATCAGCAGGCGATGGAACTGGTACCGGAAAATATCCGGCACCAGCTTTATGAAGGATCAACCCGCTCGTAGCCGCTATTTCAGCATCGGTTTCAGGAATCGCGCCGTGTGCGAGGCTTCGCATTCGGCGACGGTTTCCGGCGTACCGGCAACGAGGATTTCACCGCCGCCGCTGCCGCCTTCCGGGCCAAGATCGACAATCCAGTCCGCCGTTTTAATCACGTCCAGGTTGTGCTCAATTACCACGATGGTATTCCCCTGATCGCGCAGCTGATGCAGCACGTCCAGCAACTGCTGGATATCGGCAAAGTGCAGGCCGGTCGTCGGTTCATCGAGGATATAGAGCGTTTGCCCGGTACCGCGTTTCGACAGCTCACGCGCCAGCTTCACGCGCTGCGCCTCGCCGCCGGAGAGCGTGGTGGCCGACTGTCCCAGACGAATATAGGTCAGACCGACATCCATCAGCGTTTGTAACTTGCGCGCCAGCGCCGGCACGGCATCAAAGAATTCACGGGCTTCTTCGATGGTCATATCCAGCACTTCATGGATGGTTTTGCCCTTATATTTGATCTCCAGCGTTTCGCGGTTATAGCGTTTGCCTTTGCACTGATCGCACGGCACATAAATATCCGGCAGGAAGTGCATCTCCACTTTGATAACGCCGTCGCCCTGACAGGCTTCGCAGCGGCCGCCGCGCACGTTAAAGCTGAAACGCCCCGGCGTGTAACCGCGCGAGCGTGATTCCGGCACTCCGGCGAACAGTTCGCGCACTGGCGTAAAGACGCCCGTATAGGTTGCCGGGTTGGAGCGCGGCGTGCGGCCAATCGGGCTCTGATCGATGTCGATTACCTTATCGAAATGTTCCAGCCCCTGAATATCGCGGTACGGCGCGGGTTCCGCGATGGTGGCGCCGTTGAGCTGACGCTGGGCGATCGGGAACAGCGTATCGTTAATCAGCGTCGATTTCCCGGAACCGGAAACGCCGGTGATACAGGTAAACAGGCCCACCGGCAGCGTCAGGGTGACGTTTTTCAGGTTGTTGCCGCGTGCGCCGGTCAGCTTGAGCATTTTTTCCGGATCGGCGTTCACGCGCTGTTTCGGCAGCTCGATTTTGCGCTTGCCGCTCATGTACTGGCCGGTCAGTGATTCCGGCACCGCCATAATATCCTTGAGCGTCCCTTCCGCGACGACCTGGCCGCCGTGCACGCCCGCGCCAGGACCGATATCAATCACGTGGTCGGCCGCGCGGATGGCATCTTCGTCATGTTCGACGACAATCACCGTGTTCCCGAGGTTACGCAGGTGGATCAGCGTGCCGAGCAGGCGCTCGTTGTCGCGCTGGTGCAAACCGATAGACGGCTCATCCAGCACGTACATAACGCCCACCAGACCGGCGCCAATCTGGCTCGCCAGACGAATACGCTGCGCTTCGCCACCCGAGAGGGTTTCCGCCGAGCGGGAAAGCGTCAGGTAGTTCAGGCCGACGTTCACGAGAAACTTCAGGCGGTCGCCAATCTCTTTCAGCACTTTTTCGGCAATTTTCGCCCGCTGACCGGAAAGCTTCAGGTTATTGAAGAAGTCCATCGCATGGCCAATGCTCATGTCGGAGATGGTCGGCAGCGGCGTATTCTCAACGAACACATGACGCGCTTCGCGACGCAGACGCGTTCCTTCACAGGAGGTGCAGGGGCGGTTGCTGATAAATTTCGCCAGCTCTTCGCGCACCGCACTGGATTCCGTCTCTTTGTAGCGGCGCTCCATATTATGCAGCACGCCTTCGAACGGATGGCGACGCACGGAGGTGTCGCCGCGATCATTCATATATTTGAATTCAATCGACTCTTTACCGGAACCGAACAGCACCACTTTCCGTACGTTGTCGCTCAGGCTTTCCCACGGCGCTTCCACATCGAATTTGTAGTGATCCGCCAGCGATTTCAGCATCTGGAAGTAGTAGAAGTTACGGCGATCCCAGCCGCGGATCGCGCCGCCAGCCAGCGACAGTTCCGGGTTCTGGATCACGCGGTCCGGGTCAAAATATTGCTGTACACCGAGGCCGTCGCAGGTCGGGCATGCGCCCGCCGGGTTGTTGAACGAGAACAGGCGCGGTTCCAGTTCGCGCATGCTGTAGCCGCAAATCGGGCAGGCAAAGTTGGCGGAGAACAGGAGCTCTTCCACGCTGGTATCGTCCATGTCGGCGACCACAGCGGTGCCGCCGGAGAGTTCCAGCGCGGTTTCAAACGATTCCGCCAGGCGCTGCGCCAGATCGCTGCGTACTTTAAAGCGGTCAATCACCACTTCAATGGTGTGTTTCTTTTGCAGTTCCAGCGTCGGCGGATCGGAAAGGTCGCACACTTCGCCGTCGATACGCGCGCGGATATAGCCCTGGCTTGCCAGGTTTTCCAGCGTTTTGGTGTGCTCGCCTTTACGCTCTTTAATCACCGGCGCCAGCAGCATCAGGCGCTTGCCTTCCGGCTGCGACAGCACGTTATCCACCATCTGGCTGACGGTTTGCGCCGCCAGCGGCACATCGTGATCCGGACAGCGAGGCTCGCCAACGCGGGCGTAAAGCAGACGCAAATAGTCGTGGATCTCGGTGATTGTCCCGACGGTGGAACGCGGGTTGTGCGAGGTTGATTTCTGCTCAATTGAGATCGCCGGCGACAGACCTTCAATATGGTCAACGTCCGGTTTTTCCATCAGCGATAAAAACTGACGGGCATAGGCGGAAAGCGATTCAACGTAGCGGCGCTGTCCTTCGGCGTAAAGCGTGTCGAAAGCCAGTGAGGACTTACCAGAACCCGACAGCCCGGTCACGACAATCAGTTTGTCGCGCGGGATGACGAGGTTGATGTTTTTGAGATTATGGGTGCGGGCGCCCCGTACTTCTATCTTATCCAATCCATTCACCTTTTACCCGGAGGAACACGTTTTGCCCGGTGTGTTTGAAGGACAACCGGCGATCACAAACGGCTAATTATGACACAATTCAACCTGTTTGAATATACAGTATTGGAATGCAACTCATGGAGATGTGCAACAATGTGCCGTGAGTGCGATATCTCCGGAACATGCTTCGCAGCTATCAAACTTGTACATGGAAATGGTACACTCGCGCGTTTACACTACTAAGAAACGTATTAACGTATCAGGAGACTCGAACATGGCCAGCAGAGGCGTAAACAAGGTGATTCTCGTCGGTAATCTGGGCCAGGACCCGGAAGTACGCTATATGCCGAGTGGTGGCGCAGTTGCCAACATTACGCTGGCTACTTCCGAATCCTGGCGTGACAAGCAGACCGGTGAAATGAAAGAGCAGACAGAATGGCACCGCGTTGTGCTGTTCGGCAAGCTGGCGGAAGTGGCCGGTGAGTATCTGCGTAAAGGCTCTCAGGTTTATATCGAAGGCCAGCTGCGTACCCGCAAATGGACCGATCAGTCCGGTCAGGAAAAATACACCACGGAAGTGGTGGTGAACGTGGGCGGCACCATGCAGATGCTGGGCGGCCGTCAGGGCGGCGGCGCACCGGCAGGCGGTGGCCAGCAGCAGGGCGGTTGGGGCCAGCCTCAGCAGCCGCAGGGCGGCAACCAGTTCAGCGGCGGCGCACAGTCCCGTCCGCAGCAGTCTTCCGCTCCGGCGCCGTCTAACGAACCGCCAATGGATTTCGACGACGACATCCCGTTCTGAGTTCGCTTTTCAGAGCAAGTTAATCAGAATGAAAAAACCCTGCTTCGGCAGGGTTTTTTACTTAATCTTTCAACGAAATCCCTTTCATTGTTTCCCAGATCCGCTGCTTATCCTGCTCGTGTAAATTCTTCTGCTGCACAGCGTGCATAAATGCCTTACGGTCCTGTTCCGTCAGAGGTTGCCCGGACTTTAATCGTGCCGCCACACTTTGCAGAATACGATGGCTAAGTTGGCCGATTTGCGTGCGCACATCCTGGAGCGGGCGAGGTTGCCAGCCCGTTTCCGGCGCGGCCAGCCAGTCGGCGCGATAGCGGTACTGAATCGCCTTGGCGGCGTCCATCTGCGCCTGAATAAATGGCCTTACGCTCTCGCCTTTTAATCCCAGCGAATCCGCATCAGCAAGGGTACTCTCCAGCACCTTTTCCTCTTGCTGTAGATCTTCAATCGCCTGGTGATGCTGCGCTTTATAGCCAGCAACATCTTTCATCCAGGACAAACGTTCATTGATCAAATTGCTAATCGAAGGGGCTGAAGCTGCTGTTGCAGAGAACGTTGCGGCAGCGAGAAGCAACACGGCTGTATAGAGCTTGTAATTCATAGTTAGTCTCCGGGCCTTTAAGATCCTTTTTGAATTCCCTGTCAGTGGAATAAATGTATTTCGACAGAAGAGTAGGAAGCTAATTTTACAATATTGTGATTATATAAAAAACATAGCTACGGGTTGGCAGGGTTACGCTTTGCTTAAGCGACGTTGCACCGATAGGTTGCGGTTAGCGACTGGCTGGCAATAAATTCAGCGGCGGCGCACAGCCTCGTCCGCAGCAGCCCGCTCTGGGACCGTCTAACGGACTGCTAATAGTTTTCGACGGCGATATCTCGTTCTGAGTGCGATTTTCAGAAGCGAAAAAAACGCGATGCGGTTTTTTTGCCTGGTAATGCAGGAGACTTTTTGGCCGGCTCGTAGCAGCACGTTCCCGCACATTTTTACCGGCCGTTAAACAGGTATATTTTATCAGGATCGTTTTCTGTATTTTTCCATCGCTGGCCCTTCAAAGCTAATCCTATCGATAAAAATAACTAACATTTTCTTTTTACGAAATAGGGAGGCAATTTTGGTAATACAATCGGTGATGAAAGGCAAAATATTTAATGGGAATGCGTATACTGTGCCATCTTTTATATGTGCGGATTTCTGTCTGGATTCAATTTTATTTGCAATGGATTGCGGAATTTTCCTGTTTTGACATATGTCAGTAATACTGGAAGCAATAGCTCCCCATGCGGTATCAGTATGAATATCTTTCCCATACTGCTGGTTTTTCAGGCCGAAGATAATGTCACTAAAATTTAAATCACAAATCTGTGAATTTTTAGCTTTGCCAAATAACCAAATTTTACTGCGGTTATTAAAAGCTGCAAAAAAAGAAAAGGCGTTATCCTGAGGTTTTACATGGATATTTTTCACAAGTGGTTTAAGACTTCTGGCGGTTTCGTATAGATCAAACTCAGGCCAGTGTTCCAGTAGCTTTAGCTCTTTGGAAGTGGAGTTAGCCCTTTTTTTATTCACTTTGCCAACAGGAACAACAGGAGGTATCTCATCTGAGATTTTGGCCTGAACAACCAATGAATAATTAATTTTGGGGAATACTCCTACCGTTTTCCCATCTGGATAAGCAAAGGTATGACGGTACTGAATAAATAAATCACCAAGCTCTGTTTTATCTTCAATGAGATTATGGTTAATATCACGCTGTTCCCCATGGAAATCGGCAAGGGGAATTTTATCGATCCACTGAAAATCGACATATAAATTCTCAAAAAAACCAGAAGTGTTTGTTAGATCCGAGGAAAGTTCGCTTTCAATTGCGGATATTAGATTGTTATTGAAAAACTGATATAACGCAGCTAATTCACCATACTTCTTATTACTATATATTTTTTTGAGCGTTGAGTCTATTTTATTCATGTAATTATCCTGTGTGTAATGCTTCGTACAGAAAACAATGTGTTTTTAACGTTTTAAAATCACAGGCCAGATAGCACTAAAATCATACGCACAATGAAAAATAAATCTACGCACAGAAAATAAAAAACCCCGCGTAGCGGGGTTTTTGTATAGATCAGAGAAGTATTACTTCGACACGTCCGCACCGAAGTATTTCTGGGAAATACGTTCGTAGGTGCCGTCGGCCTTGATCTCTTCCAGCGCTTTATCAATCGCCGCTTTCAGCTGCGGGTTGTTTTTGCGCAGCAGCACGCCGGATTTCTCGGCATTCTCTTCCGTGGCGATGATTTTCACCGGCGCAGACGGTTTATGTTTTTTGAAGTCGAGGAACGACAGGTTGTCGTTGATGGTGGCATCGGCACGGCCCTGCACCACCAGATCGATAGACTGGTTAAAGCCGTCGGTCGGCACAATTTCCGCACCGTATTTACGCGCGATCTGGGCGTAGTTACTGGTCAGTGAATGGGCTGACTTTTTGCCTTTCAGATCGGCAAAACTTTTAATGCTGCTATTTTTGTCATTGACGATCAGTACCGCTTTAGACGCAATGTACGGCTCGGAGAAGTCGAATTTCTTCTCGCGTTCCGGCGTAATGCCCACCTGGTTGATCACCACGTCATAACGGTTCGCGTCGATACCGGCGATCAGGCCGTCCCATTTACCTTCAACGAACTGCGGGTTCACTTTCAGGCGTTTGGCAATTTCACGGCCAATTTCTACGTCAAAACCTTCCAGCGTGCCGGAAGCATTGTGGAAAGTGAACGGCGGATAGGTGCCTTCAGTACCGATTTTCAGTACGCCAGCGGACTGAATCTTTGCCAAATCATCCTGTGCCAGCGCTGCGTGGGCAAAACCAAGCTGCATAATCCCGGCTACGACTAATGTTGCGAGTGCTTTCATCTGCATTACCCTATGTTGTTTTAATTAACTCGCCCCGAGTTCCGGGAGCGCTGTGCTTAAAGAGGCGATAAACTCCGCGGTACGGGGTTTCTTCGCGTGTAAAAACAAATCGTTAGCGGAGCCGGTCTCGACAATTTCCCCGGCTTCCAGAAACACCACCTGGCTGGCGATATTCGCCGCCAGACGCAAATCATGGGTTGCCATGATCATGGTTGTTCCTTCCAGCGCCAGCTGGCGCAGCACGGATACCACTTCGCCGGAGAGTTCAGGATCGAGTGCGGAAGTCGGTTCATCGCACAGCAGAACCGCCGGTGACGGCGCCAGCGCACGAGCAATCGCCACGCGCTGCTGCTGGCCGCCAGAGAGTGTATTCGGCAGGGCATCGCGTTTGTGCAGCATGCCGACTTTATCCAGCAGCTCTTCACCACGGCGGCGGGCGCGTTCGCGATCCCATTTATGTACCGTAATCAGCCCTTCGGTGATGTTGTCGAGGGCGGTCATATGCGGAAACAGCGCGAAGTTCTGAAACACCATGCCGGTCTGGCGGCTGATGCGGCGAATATCCTGGCCTTTGATCCGCGCACCTGGCGCGAATGTGATGCGCTCTTTACCGATGGTCAACTCCCCGGACTGGGGAATTTCCAGCAAATTAATGCAGCGCAATAAGGTGCTTTTCCCGCTGCCTGAAGGGCCAATCAGCGTGGTTACCGTGCCTTCTTCAATCGTTAAATTGATGTTCTTCAGCACCTGGTTGCCGTCGAAACTTTTTTCAATGCTGGAGAGCGTTATCATTGACCTGGCCTTTTACTGTCGTACCCGCTAATTTCCGCTCCAGCTTCTCTTGCAAATGCGATAACACCGAACTGAAGAACAGATAAATAATCGCCGCTTCGCAGTACAGAATCAGCGGTTCATAGGTCACCGCCGCAATTTGCTGCGCGGCAAGAAACATCTCCGGTACGGTGATGACCGACGCCAGCGAAGTGTCTTTTACCAGTGAAATAAAGGTGTTAGAAAGCGGCGGCACGGCGATGCGCGCGGCCTGCGGCAGAATAATACGCCGCAGCGACTGCGCCCAGGTCATGCTGATGGAGTGGGCGGCTTCCCATTGCCCTTTCGGCACGGCCAGCAGCGTTGCCCTGATCACTTCGGAGGTATACGCGCCAATATTGACGGTAAAGCCAATCACCGCTGCAGGGAAAGCATCAATGGTGATCCCGGCGCTCGGCAAGGCGTAGAAAATCAAAAATAGCTGCACCAGCAGCGGCGTACCGCGAATCAGCCAGACGTAAAACCGCACCACCGGCTTTAAAAAAGCCGGGCCGTACAGGCGCAAAAGCGCAACCACAAACCCGAGCGACAGCCCAAGAATAAAAGAGATCAGCGTCAAGGGAATGGTGAATTTCAGCCCTGCGGAAAGCATCGGCCAGAAAGAATCAATCGCTAAGGGTAACCATGTTGGCACTGCACACCTTCCGGACAGAACATTTTGCCAGAAATTGCTGGCGGAATATTTTATTAGCCCGGCTTAATTATTTGGGGGCTGGATTAGTGCGAATTATATTCTTTGCACCGTATGCGAAAACAAATATATACGAATAACGTTATACGAAAAAAAGCTAAGCCATTCTTTTTTGATACAAGCCCGCCGTCATTACCTGCCGCTTTAGTGCACTCTTTGCGTGAAATGTCGCCATTTATGCACCATTTTTGATCGTTAATTTGGTGCGTGATTTTTGATCTATTTCATCCACTTTCTATAAATTCAGTGTGTTACACGCTGGCATCCTTCTTGCAGTTCCATTTAATGAAACTTCAGTCCCATTTTATGAGACCGCACAATGTCCATTTTAGAAACGACAGCCAACATCCTGAAACTGATGGTGGATCTGCAAAGCGGCATCCGCGTGAGCGATGTGATTACCCACCTCGGCATGCCCAAAAGTACCGCCTCACGCGTGATGAGCCAGCTTGAGTTCTGGGGGTATCTGGAAAAGGACGAAAGCCAGGGCACCTTTCTGCCTGGCCCGTTGATTATGTCGGCTTCACATCTCGTCAGCCGCCAAATTACCCTGAGCGATCACGTTGATGCGGCGCTGCGTAACCTGTGCGAACGCACGGGTTACACCGGCTATATTTCGATGCTCGATAACCAGGAGATCCTTGTGCTGCGGGTGATCCACGGCCGTCAGGCGCTGCCGGTTGTTACCTGGCCTGGTTCCCGCTCGCCGGCATGGGGAACCTCGACCGGCCGCGCGCTGCTGGCACGTTTTTCCGATACACAACTCCATGATTTTTTTGCCAGCCCGCTGGTGGTATCGCAGCTTAGCGGTACACAGCAAGACGTCAGCATGCTGGTTGCTGCCGTGGCCCGTACCCGCGATGCCGGTTACGCAACGGCCGTTAATGAATCGGTTGCCGACACGGCTTCCGTCAGCTGCGCAGTCGGCGACCCGGCCACTCACGAAGCCGTGGCGTTCTGCCTCTCCTTCCCTCAACACCTTGCTACCCCTGAAGAGTTGCAACGGATCGCGACATTACTGAAAGAAGCTGCCCTCACCATCGCCGGAAAAACCGGTGACACGCTGGTGACCAGCTCGCTTTGATTTTTCCTTTTTTGCCAATACCAGGAGAATAACCGTGAGTCAGACTGTCTCATCCGAAACGCTGCCGGAACAGAGCGAGAGCCATCCGCGCGCTTTCGCCCCGGCCACATTGCTGTTGCTGCTGGTGCTCAGCATCTTCGGTGCCGTTATTGGCGTGCAACTGCTAACCACGCTGGGGGTCACGCCGAACACGGCAATCATCGGCGCGATGGCGGCGATGATCATCGCCCGCATTCCACTCCAGTGCTTCGCCCGTTTCCGCTCCATCCATATTCAAAACCTGGCGCAAAGCGCGACGTCAGCGGCCACCTTTGGCGCGGCGAACTCGCTGCTGTTGCCTATTTCAATTCCGTGGCTGTTTGGTCATCAGGAAATGGTTATGCCGATGTTTATCGGCGTGGCGCTGGCGATGTTGCTGGATGGCTGGCTGCTCTATCGCCTGTTCAATACGCGCATCTTCCCGGCCGAAGGCGCCTGGCCGCCGGGAATTGCGGCGGCAGAGTCGATTAAAGCAGGCGATCAGGGCGGCAAACAGGCGGCGTTGCTCGGCACCGGGATGGTGATCGGCGCTGTCGGTTCGTGGTTCAAATTCCCGATGGCGGCGCTGGGTACGGCGTTTATCGGCAATATCTGGGCGCTCGGCATGCTCGGCGTTGGCTTCCTGCTGCGCGGTTATTCTGCGCCGCTGTTCGGCATTGATATCAACAAACTCTACATCCCGCACGGCGTGATGGCGGGTGCGGGCGTGGTGGCGTTGTTCCAGATTATCCGCCTGATCCGCCAGAGCAACGGCCAGAAAGCAGCGCCGCATACCGCCGACGACGCGCTGCCGCAGGCGCAAAATGAGCAGATTGGCAAAACCATCCGCTTAGGCGCACTCGGCTTTATGGCAATTTCAGTAGTGATTGCGCTTGGCAGCGGTCTGTATACCCACCTCTCTTTGCCGTGGCTGGTGGCGTTTATGGTCTACGCCGCGTTCGCCGCCTTTCTGCATGAAATGATTGTTGGCCTTGCCGCCATGCACTCCGGCTGGTTCCCGGCCTTTGCCGTGGCGCTGATCACCTTGCTTATCGGTATTTTGATTGGCTTCCCGCCACAAGCGCTGGCAATGCTGTGCGGTTTCTCCGCCGCCACTGGCCCGGCGTTTGCCGATATGGGCTACGACCTGAAGGCCGGATGGATCCTGCGCGGTAAAGGCGAACACACCCGTTTTGAACTGGAGGGCCGCCGTCAGCAACTGCTCGCCGCCATGCTGGCCTTTGTCGTCGCCATGCCGGTGGTGCTGTTTATCTTCCGCGACTACTTCTCGCAGGGGCTGGTGCCGCCGGTGGCAAAAGTGTATGTCGCCGCCATTAACGCCGGGGTGTCGTTTGATATCGCCAAATCGCTGCTCATTTGGGCCATTCCTGGCGCCATTATCCAGTTGATCGGCGGCCCCGGCCGTCAGATGGGCGTGCTGCTGGCGACAGGATTGCTGATCAATAACCCGCTGGCGGGTTGGGCGGTGATGATCGGTATCGCTATCCGCGCGGCGATGCTGCGCATTGGCGGCGAACCGATGCGTAACAAAATCGAGGTGCTGGCGGCGGGTTTGATCGCCGGAGACGCCCTGTTCAGCTTCTTTAATTCCGTCCTGCCGGGCGGCAAAAAGTAATCACGCCATTCCAGAGAAAATATTATGAGCTTACAACAAACGTTACAGGTCTTTGAGTTACTCGACAGCGCGTATGCCAGCGGCGACAAGGTGAAAACGCTGCTGGCGGGTTACAGCAATCTCGAGGTGAGCGTGAAAGTGGTCAGCGGCCCGAAAGGCAGCACCGACTTCGTTAAAATCGTCATTCCGGGCACCGAAGGTAAACGCCGCGGCGGCAGCGCGCCGACGCTGGGGATTGTCGGACGTCTGGGCGGCATTGGCGCGCGTCCGGGGCGAATTGGGATGGTCTCCGACGCCGACGGCGCCGTGGCGGCGATTGCCAGCGCGCTGAAACTGGCGGAGATGCAGCGCCAGGGCGACAGCCTGCCAGGCGATGTGATTGTCACCACCCATATCTGCCCGGATGCGCCAACGCGCCCGCACGAGCCGGTTGATTTTATGGATTCGCCGGTCGAAACCGAAGACATGAACGAGCAGGAAGTCTCCGACGAAATGGATGCGGTGCTGTCGATTGATACCACCAAAGGCAACCGCATCATCAACCATAAAGGCTTTGCCATTTCGCCGACGGTCAAAGCGGGTTACATCCTGCGCGTGGCGGAAGATCTGCTGCGCGTCATGGAAATGACCACCGGGCAACTGCCGGTCACTTTCCCGATCACCACCCAGGACATCACGCCGTACGGTAACGGGGTTTACCACCTGAACAGCATTCTGCAACCGTCGATTGCCACCGCCGCGCCCGTGGTTGGCGTGGCAATTACGGCGGTGAGCGTTGTGCCGGGCTGCGGCACCGGGGCGAGCCACGAAACGGATATCGCGCTGGCCTGTAAATTTGCCGTAGAAGTGGCGAAAGAGTTCACCCGCGGCACCTGCCAGTTCTTCGATAAAGCGGAATACCAGCGCCTGCTCGATCTGTACGGTTCGCTGGCGCATCTGCAAAAACGTCAGTCGGGAGTGTGAAATGGCGATGCGCAAAATCGGTACGCTGACCATCGGCCAGGCACCACGCAGCGACATCACGCCAATCCTCGATGCGGCGTTACCCGCGCAGGTAAGTTGTCTGCACGCCGGGGTGCTGGATGGGCTGGATGATGCCGACATCGCGGCGCGTTTTGCGCCACAACCTGGCGATGCATTGCTGACTTCGCGCCTGCTGGACGGGCGAGCCGTGGTGATGGGCAAACCGGCGGTTGGCGAAGCGCTGCAACAGAAGATCGACGGGCTGGAAGCGCAGGGCTGCGAGATCATCGCTATTCTTTGTACCGGCGAGTTTCACGGTTTGAGCAGCAAAAAAGCGTGGTTGATCGAGCCGGATCGGATCCTGCCGCCGACGCTGAATGCGCTGGTGGGAACGCGTCGCGCCGGGATCCTGGTGCCGCTGGAAGCGCAGATCGCCAGCGAGCTGGAGAAGTGGCGCGGCGCCGCGCAAACGCCGGTGTTTGCCGTTGCCTCGCCCTATACCGCCAGTGAAGACGAGGTGGCCGATGCCGCCCGCTCGCTGCACGCGCAGGGCGCGGAAGTGATTCTGACCGACTGCATGGGCTACACCGCCTGGCATCAGGCGATTTGCGCCCGCCACGTCCCACTGCCCGTTGTATTATCGAATAAGCTGTTAGCCGATCTGCTACGCAATTTGCTGTAAAAGGAGAGGGTTATGGATTTGCTGTTACTGAGCAATTCGGTGCTGCCTGGCACCGAATATCTGGAATATGCGCTGCCGCTGCTGAAAGCGCAGCTTGGCGGACGTCGCAAGGTGGTGTTTATTCCCTTTGCGGGCGTAACGCAAAGCTTTGATGCCTATACGGATAAAGTCCGTCTGGCGCTGGCGGAGCTGGATCTGTCGATCACCGGCATTCATACCGTGGACGACGCGCCTGCGGCGATTGCCGCCGCAGAGATTGTGATGGTTGGCGGCGGCAACACGTTTAACCTGCTGAAAAATTGCCGCGAGCGCGGGTTGATCGAACCGATCCGCCAGGCCATTAACAACGGTGCGCTGTATGTTGGCTGGAGCGCCGGGGCGAATCTGGCCTGTCCGACGATCCGCACCACCAATGATATGCCGATTATCGATCCGGGCGGTCTGGATGCGCTCAATCTGGTGCCGTTGCAGATCAACCCGCACTTTACCAACGCGCTCCCCGCCGGGCATCAGGGCGAAACGCGCGAGCAGCGCATTCGCGAGCTGCTGATGGTGGCGCCGGAACTGGAGGTGATCGGTTTACCGGAAGGAAGCTGGATCGCGGTACATGGCGGCCACGCGCAACTCGGTGGCGACAAACCGGCCCTGCTGTTTAAAGCCGGGCAACCGGCCATTACGCTGGCTGCCGGTCACCGCTTTTTCTGACATCGACAATGGCCCGCTGGCGGGCCATCTCTTTATTTTCCGGCATATAATTAAACTTGCCTAAAATAACCTGCGTAATTATTTAATTGTTGGCGTTGAGGATAATATTGCCATCTCAAAATATATGATACGCGGTTAATATGTTGGCTGAATCGCATAACCTAATAACCATAAATAAATTGCGTAAATAAACGCTGGTCTTAATTTTCAACGTGTTATCATAAATGTATGAAAATGGGATGATTCTTAACTACCAATCAGTGCGAGTTTCAACTATATCCAGTTAATATCGCCCGTAATAAATCATTATCGGTCAGCAGGGAATAATACCCGCACCGCAAAACTCTATTTTATATTTACCTGCGCTGAAGGCGTGGAAACACCTCTTCGCCCGGAATATTCGCCTCTGCAATAAAGGAACACGTATGGTTAACCGGATAACCGTTCTGTCATCCTCCGGAAGTGATTCGCTCTTATTCTGGACGTTTAAAGGGGAAGAACAGCTCTCCACGCCCTTTCGCTTTCAGGTCGAGCTGCTGAGCAAAGATTTCACCCTCGATCGGCAAAAACTGCTGGGCCAGGAGATGACGGTGGTGATCCCAACGCAGTTGGGAACGACGCGCTATCTGAGCGGTAAAGTCACGGCGATCTCCGCGCGCTCGGAAGAGCTGGATGGCACGCGCTATGCGGTGTATCAGGCGACCCTTGAGCCGGATTTCTGGCCGATGATGCGCGATCGCAATTTCCGTATTTTCCAGCAGCAGCGCGTACCGGACATCGTCAGCACCCTGTTTGCGGAATATCAGGTAAAGATTGAAAACAAACTGACGCGCAGCTATCGCCAGTGGGATTATTGCGTGCAGTACGCCGAGAGCAGCTTCCATTTTATCAGCCGTTTGCTGGAGCTTGAGGGCATCAGCTACCTGTTCCGCCACGGCAAAGAGGGACACACGCTGGTACTGATGGATGATTACGCGCAAGCGGAGGCGTTTCCCGGTTATGAAGTGATTCCGTGGCATGCGCAAAGCGGCGGCGGTGCGGTGAACGAAGAGGGCGTCAGCCAGTTACTGGCGCGGCATATCGTTACGCCGGGCCTCTACAGCACCGACGATTACGACTTCCGCAAGCCCCATGCCTGGATGCTGCAAACCCTGCAAAACCCCGTTTCGCCAACTCCCGGAAAAATCGATGTCTATGACTGGCCAGGCCGTTTTGTGGAGCATGGCGACGGCGAATCTTATGCGCGTATCCGCCAGCAATCCTGGCAGGCGGAACAGCAGCAAATGCAGGGCAGCGCAACGGCGACCGGTATTGCGCCGGGGCACACCTTTACGCTGATCCGCTCCCCTAACGATGCCGACAACGCGCAGTGGCTGGTGGTGGGCGCTCGCTATGATTTTGCCGAAAACCAGTATGCTTCCGGCGATGTTGGCGAGACACAGCAGCGCATCGACTTTACCGTCATTCCGGCATCCACGCCGTTTCGCCCGGCCGCCGTCACCGACTGGCCGCGCACCTACGGGCCGCAAACAGCAAGAGTCGTAGGGCCTGCGGGCGAGTCGATCTGGACGGACAAATATGGTCGCGTCAAAGTGAAATTCCACTGGGATCGGCAAAGCCAGGGCGACGAGAACAGTTCCTGCTGGGTGCGTGTCTCCAGCGCCTGGGCCGGGCAGGGCTACGGCGGGGTGCAGATCCCGCGCGTCGGTGATGAAGTGGTGGTCGATTTTATTAACGGCGAGCCGGACAGGCCGATCATTATTGGCCGCGTCTACAACGAAGCCAGCATGCCGCCGTGGGCGCTGCCAGCGGCGGCCACGCAGATGGGTTTTATGAGCCGTTCCAAAGATGGCTCGCCGGATAACGCCAACGCCCTGCGTTTTGAGGATAAACCGGGCGCTGAGCAGCTCTGGCTGCATGCCGAACGCAATATGGATACGGAAGTTGAAAACGACGAAACCCATGATGTCGGCAGCAACCGCACTAAAACCGTCGGCAAAGACGAAACCAGCCACATCAAGCAGAACCGGACGCGCACCGTCGATGGCAATGAAACCATCACCGTGGGCCAGCATCGCAGCAAAACCATCAACGGTAATGAAACCACCACGGTGCAGCAAAACCGTACCGAGAGCGTGAAGGGTAACGAAACCCTGAGTGTGGAACAAAACCGCGACGAAACCATTACCGGCAACCACACCACCACGGTGAAAAGCAACAATACCGGCACTGTTGAAGGTAATCAGACGCTGACGGTGGTCCAGGATCGCACCCGCAGCGTGCAGGGCAATGAGAAGGTTAGCGTCCAGCAAAACCGCACGGTGCAGGTGACTGGTAACCAGACGCTGGAAGTAACCGGTAACCGCAATGTCACCGTCAGCAGCAATGAGACGCGCACGGTGACGCAAAAACAGGACGTCAGCATCGGCGCCGGACGCACGCTGAGCATCACCGGCGGCGATACCCGGTTTACCCAGGGCAGCGTGGCCGACAGCGCGACGGACACCTTCCGCATCAACGTAGGCGAGAGCGGCATCCTGATTGGTAACGGCAGCGTGGAGATCACCGCTGGCGGTTCGACCATCACCATTAATGCCGCCGGGGTGATGGTCAATGGCAAGAAAATTGAGCTGAACGCCTGATGGGGATGCCATGAACGCCAGCAAAAACCCCAGTGAAAAGGTGATGAGCGAGCTGGAATTAAGCTGGCTGGATGCCAGCGAAGATGCCGCCGCACGGCTGTTTATCTGGCGTGTTCCGGCAAATGGCGAATCGCTGCTGGATGCTTTTTTCGCGCTGCAACAGCATCCGCAGGGGCGTTCATTGCCCGATCTGTTCCTCAGCTTCAACACGCCTTTTGAAACCGGATACAGCTACAGCGAGGCGCTGGGCCGTGAATTCGTTGAGCAGTATGAAGCGACGCCCGATGCCGCTTTCTGGGATGCCGAACCCTGGCTGCCCTGCTACAGCGCCGGGCAGTTACGCAGCCTGTTGCAGAACTTTGCCGCACAGTTTGCCGACGATCTGCGCTATCTGGTGCTGGTGCTGAAACCTTCCGCTGTCAGCGATGAGAGCGCCATGCTGCGCTGGCTCCATCGCTGGCTGGAACAGGGCGCTGATGCGCCGCGCTTGTTATTGATCGACACCGTTGAACAGCCGATCTGGCAGCCGCTGTATACCGCAAATCCGCGCCATGTCCGGCTGATTGAGGATCGGATTGATGGCATGAAAGTCATGCACCAGACCGCGCAGCAGCAGACCGACGCCGATGTCGACCGTTTGCTGTTCCGCCGTTATCTGGCCGATGCCATGTTGCTGCTGGAAAAAGGCAGCCCCGAGCAGGTGGCGGCGCGCGGCAGCCTGGCGCTGGCGATTGCGCAGCGTCGCGGCTGGGCGGATCAGCAGGCGATTATGCATAACCTGATCGCCGGCGGCTGGCTCAAAGGCCGCGATCACGCGCAGGCGGTGGAGCACTACCGCCAGGCGCAAAGCATCTCCGGCGAGGTGCCCGATCAGGCGGTAAAAGGGCAGTTGCGCACGCAAAGCACTTTTGGCGAGGCGGGCGCCTGGTTCTCCAGCAAAGAGTATCTTCAGGCGGCGAAAGCCTACCGCCAGGCGGCGATTGAGGCGCAGGCCATCCCGCATCCGCTCTTTGCGATGGAGGGCTGGCGGATGTGCGGTTTTTGCCTCTGGCTGTGCGGGCATCGCCCGGCGGCAATGGAGGAGTACGCCCGCGCCATTCAGGCGGCGGAGCCTGTTCCCATCACGGAACGCGGGCAAACCACCTTGCCGCTGGTGTTCCAGGATTTGCTGCGTATGCATGACAAGCGGCGAACCGAAGCCCTTGAAGCCTGCGCCACGCGCTGGCAGGCGGAAAAACAGAAGCTTATTGCGCAGGCGGAAGCGCAACTGCCGTCCGCGCCAGCGGTGGAGCAGGTTCGACAGGCCGACAGCCGTTTGCAATTACAACTTGAAGCGGCCTTTACGCTGATCCGTGAAGAGCGTGAAAACCTGATCCGCCGCGGCGATGAGAGCTTTCGCCGCGTTATCCGGCTGGCGCGGGAGAAGCTGCATCCGCACTGGAACGGCCTGCCGGAAATCGCCCATCCTTTTGATGCGCCGCCCGGCGAGTGGCAACGCCTTCCCGCGTGGGGAGAGCGCGACGCATCGTTAACTGATACTGCAGGAAGCAACCCGCTATGAAAAATCGCATCATCATTATTGTTGTCGTCACCGTGCTGGCGCTGCTCTTTTTAAGCCTTTCTGAGAGCGATCTGGCGACCGAAGTTCGTACTTTCCTGCGCGCGCTGTTGCGTGCCATGTTCTGAGGTTAAGCGATGCACTCCGGCGCGCACTTCGATCCACAGCTCGGGCTGGATATTCATACCTACCCGTGGCCGCTGCCAACGCCGCACATCGGCATCGTTTTTGATGTCTTCGACTATCTGCCGCTGATTGGCACCACCGTTCACGTTAACAGCATCAAACGCGCCAGCGCCGGAACGGGCGGGATGGCGGTGCATATTCCGGTGGGCGGCGCGTGGATCCCGCCGCTGCGCGCGCCGGGCGGCCCGCAGATTGAAGACGAGCTGTTTATGGGCAGCAAAACCGTTTCGGTGGATGGCGAGCCGTTTTCCCGCATCGGTATGCCGGTGCTGAGCTGCAACATTATTGGCCTGATCCCGCCGTTTCGCCTCAAACGCGCCACCAAACCAAAACCCCTTTCGTTGACGTTGCCGCTGACGTTTAACCTCGCGCTGCCCAACAATGTGATTGTCGGCGGGCCGCCCACCATCAACCTGATGGCGCTGTTGATGCGCGCCGGGTTAAGCGGCCTGGGGAAAGGGTTTAAAAAACTGAAAAAAACGCCGCAGTGGCGGCTGTTTATGCGCCGTTTCCGCAAACTGCGGCAAAAGCTGTTTCGCAATATGGACCCTGGCTTCCTGAAATGCCGGGTACTGCGCGCCGAGCCGGTGGATATTCGCGACGGCAGCGTCAGCCTGGAGCAGATGGATTTCCTGCTGCCGGGCAGGTTGCCGCTGGAGTGGACGCGCAGCTATACCTCGTCCGACACGGAAATAGCAGGGATGTGCGGTTACGGCTGGTCCACCCCGGCGGATACCCGCCTTGAGGTGCTCGCCGATGAAGGCGTTGCCCTGCTGACGCAGGCGGAAGGGATGACGCTGTTTGCCGCGCTACCGCAGGCGGATGGCCGCGAACAGGCCATTACCGGCCTGCCGGACGGAAGCCGCCTGTGGCGCGAAACGCGCGAGGGCGAAGTGTGGTGGCGAATCGAGCAGGAGAGCGGCCCGGAGCTGCATTTCAGCGGTAAACAGGGCGTATTACCAGTACACAAGCTGGCGGATCGTCACGGTAATGGCTGGGCGTTTGACTGGAACGGCGATGAATTGCAGCACATTCGCGAGTTCAGCCACGCGGGAGCGACCGGGCGCGAAATCCTCGTCACCTGGCAAAACGATCGGCTGCTGGCGCTGCGTTTGCGCAATACGCTGGATGGCGAGATAACTCCGCTGACGCGCTATGAATATGATGCGGATAACCAGCTTAGCGCCGAGATCGATGCGCTATCGCACCCGCGCCACTTCTTCTGGCAGCAACGCTATCTGCTAAGCCATGTGGATCGCAACGGGCAGGGGTTCCATTATCAGTACGATGATGCCTGGCGGGTGATTCATGCCTGGGGCGATGGCGGCGTTTGGGATTATCGCTTTGCCTGGCACGAACTGCTTAACGAAGTGGAAATAAGCGATTCGGCGGGCAATATCTCGCGCATTACCTTTGATGAAAACGGTTTGCCGATCGCGGAAATCGATCCCACTGGTGGCAATACGCTGTTTCGCTATGACGATGTTGGCCGCACGGCGGAGCTGGTGGAACCGGATGGTAGCACCTGGCGCTGGGAGTATGACGAGCGCGGGCAGATGGTTGCTGAACACCTGCCTGATGGCAGCGTCGTACAGGCGAGCTACGACGACTGGGGCGATCTGATTGCGGTAACGGATGAGCAGGGGGCCAACTGGCGCACGCAGTTCGATAGCGGCGGTAACCTGGTGGCTGAAATTGACCCAACGGGCGTGACGTCGCGTTATCACTATGATGCGTTCGGCCAGCTGACTGCCGCCGAGATTCCTGGTTCTCCGCCAACCCAGTATCACTATGATCGATTCGGTTTTTTAACCGCCGAGCATTCTGCTGGCGGCGGCATGACCCGTTTTCGCTACTCGGTGCGCGGTACGTTGCAGGAGCGCATTGATGCCGATGGCGGTATCACCCGTTTCCACTGGGATATGAAAGACCGGCTGGTCGCCACGGTTGACCCGGCGGGAGGCGAAGTGCGCGTCAGTTATGACCGGGAAGATGAGCCGCTGCAATTCACCGACGAGCAGGGGCGCGTAACGCGGTTTCGCTATACCGGCACGGGAATGCTTGCCGCCTGCGAAACGCCGGACGGCGCGACGCTCGGCTATCAGTACGACGCCGAAGATCGCCTGCTGGCGGTGATCAACCAGAACGGCCAGCGCTGGCCGTTCACCCGCGATGCGCTGGGCCGGGTCACGGCGGAGAGCGATTACTGGGGACAGGTAACGCGCTATGGCTGGGATAACGCCAGCCGGTTGATTCAGCGCGAAGATCCACTCGGGCGTGAAGTTCGCTACGGCTACGACCGCGCCGGGAGGCTTTGCGAGCGGCGCAGCGGCGACACGTTACAGGCAACGTTTCATTACGATCCCTGCGGGCGTATGGTGCTGTGCGAAAACCCGTGGCGGCGGCTGGTCTGGCGCTATGACCGCGCCGGGCGGTTACTGTGTGAGGAGCAGGACGGCTTCCAGTTGCGTTACGGCTATGACCCGCGCGGGCTGCTGATCTCGCGCGAGAGCGACGGCGGCCACCGGGTGCGTTATGGCATGGATGAGCATGACAGGCTGAGCGAGGTGCAACTGAACGACGATGCGCCAATACGTTTCACTTACGATGCCTGCGGGCGCAGGGCCAGCGAGCAGCTCTCCGACGACGTTGAGCGCCGTTATCGCTACGATCGCCTTGGACGCTTAACGTCGCAGCAGGTGCTGCAAAACGATTTACCGCTGTTCGCCAGCGGCTTTGCTTACGATCGCGCAGGCAACCTGACGCTGCGTGAAGACAGCCAGTGGGGCAGCGATCGTTATACCTACGATCCGGTGGGGCGTCTGGCGGCGCATACCGCACCGGACGGCGTGCTGCGCCAGTTTGTCCATGACGCGGCGGGCAACGCGTTACAGACGCAGATCCGCGATGTGAACGACAGCGCGGGCGGCTGGTTCCGCGAAGGCCTCCACCAGGGGACGCGCTATGTGTTTGACCGCGCCGGCGAACTGCGACAGCGCCGTGATGTGCAGAATGAGGGCGAAAAAGAGGACTTCATCTGGGATGAGAATCGCCAGTTGATCGCCGTACGTAAGGGTAACGAGCAGGTGCGTTATGGCTATGACGGCCTCGGAAGACGCGTCTTCAAGCAAACTGCCAGTGAAACACGCTGGTTTTACTGGCAGGAGGATGCGCTGGCGGGCGAGACAGTCACAGCGACCGAGCAGCCGCTGGCGGCGCTGAGCATCTTTGATACCGGCGGGCGACTGAAGCGGCAAAAAGCGCAGGCGCAACTGTTCAGTACCCTGCGTGAGTACATCTACTACCCTGGCGGTTTCCGGCCGCTGGCGCTGGTCACGCAGGAAAACGGGCAGAAGCAGAGCTGGCACTATCACTGCGATCCGAACGGTGCGCCGGTGCGCCTGACCTCGCCCGGCGGGGAGATTGTCTGGTCGGAAAGAAGCGGGGCGTGGGGCGAAAAAGGCGAGGTTTGCGCCAGCCGTATCGATAACCCGCTGCGTTTCCAGGGGCACTATTTTGATGGCGAAACCGGGCTGCATTACAACCGCTATCGCTATTACGATCCGGCGATTGCCGCCTATATCAGCCAGGATCCGCTTGGGCTTGCCGGAGGGCTGAATGTTTATGACTATGTGATTGCCCCGCAGACGTGGATCGATCCTCTCGGCTTAAAATGCTGGAATACTGCGCGGCGCGATTACTGGAAAGCTGAAGCCAAAGCCGCGCCGAAAGGCATGTATTCTTCGGTGAATATGTTGCGTATGCGGCTGGGGCTGGCGCCGCGCATTCGGGTGGAGGAGTACCACTTTAAGACCCGGCGTATCAGAACACGGAATGTGTCGCTGGAACTGAACCACCGCATCTGGCCGCAACGGTCGGGCAAAAACGTCGATCTTCCCTATAACCTGGAGAAGGTGACGCCATGGGAGCATGCCGCGAAGGATCCTTACAGGCATACTGGCTCCCGATTGATTAAAATTGTTCAGGATGTTGGCAACTATACGGGACGCTAAATATGACACTTAACGAATTCATGCACACTGAAAGCTACGCGAACTATCTGGATGCGCTGGATCTGGCGCTGCCGGAAAAAATTGACCGCGTGACGCCGGTTCATGATTTTATTATTGAGGTGGATAATGAATCTTTACAGCATGCCGCCGTTAGCTTTGATGAACTGGAGGCGTTAATAAAAAATGATCGTGAAAAAACAATTGCCTGGATCGTTAAGAAGAATGAAAAATATTTAGAAACCGGCGGCGAAGATAACATTGTCAATAACGCGCCGCAGATTAATTTCCCGATTGGTCATTTGATTGAGTATCGCCTGCTCGAACGTAATCCCGACGGCCTGGTTGATTACATCAAAGCAATAGGCATTCCTGGTGCGAAGAAATACGCAAAAGAGCTCAGTGCGCTCTATGCAGAAATACAGAAAAGTAAATAATATTTCGCTGCTCAATATTTTTTATGTCTGGCCTGATATTTTTTAATATCGGGCCGCTGTTATTATAGTGTTTCCTACTGTGAATTAATCACTTGTATATCCGCGTGGAAAATTCTCAACCGAAAGGGAAAGATCCCGCATTGCGAATATCCGTTTCCTATAATGAAAACTCCGAAATAAAATGTAATATGTCGGCGTTGTTTAGAGGTACGTTAACCAGTAGCAAAAAACTGATTATTAATAGATGAGGAATTAGAATGAAAGGGATTTTTAAGCGCAATCGAATTTGTGCTGGCCTTGCATTAGCTGGCATGGTTGGTTTTAGTGGTCACCTTTTTGCTGCAACGGATTATGCGGATACAATGCCTTCTATCGAAGGTAAAAAAGTGCTGGTCGGTTACTGGCACAACTGGGATCAGGGTTTCTCTGGCGATTACGCTCAGGGCTACCCGTTAAAAATGGCGCTGAAAGATACGCCGAAAGAGTATAACGTCGTGATGGCGGCCTTTATGAAATCCGCTGGCGGCGCAACGATGCCGACCTTCGTTCCTTATTACGGCACCGATCAGAGCTTCCGCGAGGAAATTGCCGCGCTGAACGAACGTGGTCAGGCGGTTCTGCTGTCGCTGGGCGGCGCAGATGCTCATATTGAACTGCATGAAGCCAATGGCGACACCGAAAATCTGGCCAATGAAATTATTCGTCTGGTCGATGTTTATGGCTTCGATGGTCTGGATCTGGACCTTGAGCAGAGCGCTATTAAACTGGCTGATAACGAAACCGTTATTCCTGCTGCGCTGAAAAAAGTTCGCGAACACTACGAACAGCAGGGCAAGCACTTTATTATCAGTATGGCGCCGGAAATTCCGTATCTGACCAAAGCTAACCCGCAGTATCAAAATTATATTGAACGTCTCGATGGCTATTATGACTTCATCGCGCCGCAATATTACAACCAGGGCGCATTCGGCATTGGTTTCCAGCCGGACAATACTGCTACCGATGGCTGGTGGGTAAACTATGCGCAAAATGACGACGCTAAAAAATATGAATTCCTTTACCACTTCAGTAAAGAAATTATCACCAATAAACACGGTCTGTCTGCGGTTAAAATTCCGTCCAGCAAACTGGTTATTGGCCTGCCAAGTAATACTTCTGCTGCGGCAACCGGTTTTGTAAAAACGCCGGAAGATGTTTATCGCGTATTCGCGGATATGGAAAAAGAAGGCCTGCCGTTAAGAGGCTTGATGACCTGGTCTATCAACTGGGACGAAGGCGATAACGTTAATCACCAATCCTTTAACGGCCAGTTCCGTAAAGCGTATACCAACCTGATCCATGATGGCGGCGAAATGCCGGCACCGGAAGAAGATACGACGGCACCGAGCGTACCGTCTGAAGTACAGGGCACCAGCACGGCGACTTCTGTTCAGCTGAACTGGAAAGCCTCTACCGATGACACTGGCGTTCATCACTACAGCGTATTCCGTAACCAGCAGAAAGTGGCTGACGTCACCACCACCACTTTTGTGGACAATAATCTGCAAGCGGAAACGGAATACCAGTACACCATCGTGGCTGTCGATGCGGCAAACAACGCCTCTGCCGCCAGCGCAGTTTTCAAAGTGAAAACGCAGGCTGCACCGGCTGTTGATACCGAAGCACCGTCCATCCCGACCGGCATGGGCACTGTAGAAGTCACGGACTCTACCATCGCTCTGCAATGGAAAGCGGCAACCGATAACGTCCAGGTGACCGGTTACCAGCTGTTCCGTGATGGTAAACTGATCGCGTCTCCGGCCACCCCAGCTTACCTGGATAAAGGCCTGCAGGCGGAAACTATCTATCAGTATCAGGTGATCTCTCTTGACGCTGCGGGTAACAAATCCGGGATGTCTGAGAAGCTGGATGTGACCACCAACGAGAAAGTGGAGTCCGCTTACCCGGCTTATCAGGAAAACTTCCCGTATGCTGCGGGTGATATTGTGACCGGTACTGACGGCAACGCTTACCAGTGCAAACCGTGGCCGTACACCAGCTGGTGTTCCGGCGCGGCCTTCGCCTACGCTCCGGGTACCGGTAGCGCCTGGTCTACTGCCTGGGACAAAGTTTCCAAATAAGGGTATTACGCCCCCGCTTGCCGGGGGCTTTTTCGTGTTAACCGTTGGGCAGCAGTACCGGCTGCAGTCGTTTCCACACCGCCGGGCTTGCCGCCCATGCATTATTTCCCTGTGTCAGGCCATCACTGGCGAGAAAATCGTTGTGCATTCCCCCCGCTTCCTTAATCAACGCCAGACCGGCAAGCGCATCCCAGCTATGCAGATGGGCTTCAAAATAACCATGTACCTGGCCTGCGGCGACGTGCGCCAGCATCAACGCGCCTGCGCCAAAACGGCGGTGCTCAATACCGTGTTCAAACAGGGTTTCAATGGTCTGCGTATAGTCGCGCGGCGGGGTACGGCTTGAACGCCCCAGCCCCAGAACCACCGCTTCCGGCGACGGCTCGCGAATCGTCAATTTCTGCTCGTTTAAGTACGCGCCTTTGCCCGTTTGCGCGAAGAAGAACTCGTTGCGATCGGGGGCATAAATGATGCCCAGCTCAATGTTGTGTGCGCGGACGTAGGCGACGGAGATGCACCAGTAATCCATGCCGAGGATAAAGTTGGTGGTACCGTCGATCGGATCGATAACCCAGATACCGTCGCTTCCCGGCTCCAGCCCGCGTTCTTCGCCGAGCAGGCCATCCTGCGGGCGCTGCGTTTTCAACCATGCGCGCAGTTCGTTTTCCACATACACATCCGCCTGGGAGACAAAATCCTGGCGGCCTTTCTGCTCAATCGTTAGCCCGTTATCGCGAAGTTGCTTCGCTTGCTGGCCGAGACGACGAATCAACGCGCAGAGCGCGTGGGTAAACTCTTCTGTCATAGCGGGACTCTTAGCCAATGCGTGGCGATGTTTGTCGATGAATCAATTCCACCTTAACCCACTCAACGCGGGAAGGCTGTAAGGGATTTTTGGCCCGCTCCAGCAGGCGCGTTAACGCCCGGCGCGAGATCTCCGCCACATCCTGATGCAGCGTAGTGAGCTGGTAACTGAACTGGCCGCTTTGCGGCGTATTATCAAAACCTATCAAATGGAAGTCGTGCGGCGCGAACTTACCGCGCTGGCGCATGCCGTCGAGAAAACCGCAGGCCAGCTGCGCATTGGCGCAGAAGATCCCTTCCGGTAATTCGTCTTTATCATTGAGCGCCGCCTGCCATCCGCCGTCGTAACCCTCTTCGCTGGCGCTTATCCAGCGCAGATGCTGCTGTGTATCAACGCCCAGTTGTTGCAGCGCCCGCTCAAAGGCGTCGCCGCGCATCACGCCTGCCCACGTGGAGCCACGGTTGATCAGCCAGCCGAAACGGCGACAACCCGCGTGCACCAACTGTTCGGCGGCCAGTTGCGCGCCGCGCTGGTTATCCGAGCAGACAAAATCGACAAACGGAATATCGGGATGGCGATTGATGCCGACCACCGGAATCTGCTGGCTGACACACTCGTTGACGATGGCTTCCGGCGGTTTGCCGGAAGTAACAATCACACCGGAGACGCGAAACTGCGTGAAACGGCGCAGCGTGGTGACCAGATCCTGCTCGCCGGTAATTTCGGTAACCAGCGCCTGGTAGCCACGCCGCTGGATCTCATGCAGTAACCCCTCCAGCAGGCTGCTGCGAAACGGATCGCCAATGCGCGCCACAATCACGCCAATCAGATGGCTGCGCTGGCGGTTCAGCCCCTGCGCGAGAAAATTGACCTGATAACCCAGCTCCTGCGCAGCACGCAGTACTTTCTCTTTGGTCGCCGGGGAGATGCTGCCATTGCTGCTTAATGCGCGGGACACCACAGCGCGGGAGACGCCCGCCCGTTTCGCCACGTCTTCTGCCGTAACGGCCTGTTTGCGGATTGCCTGACTCAAATGCTCCCCTCCGCGCGGCGCGTAACCTCAACGCGCATGCCATCTTCGCTGACAAACAGCCCCTGATGCGTAAGGCAGGCCTGCGCCAGCGCCGGGCGCGCGGCATCATTGCAGTGATACAACCCCAGCGCCGGTAAACGCAGTTGGGTAAACAGCGCCTGGCAGCCGGGAAAATCGCCGTGCGAGGCGTCACCGGCCAGCGGCGTCATCGATGCGCACTCCTGAAACGCCAGATCCGCGTGATGCATTAACGCGATGCTCTCCGGCGTCGGGCGTCCGTCGCCGCTGTAGAACAGCGCCACGCCGTCTGCTTCAATGCGCAGCGCAAGATTGGGAATTTCATGATGCGTGAATGCAGTACTTACTTGCCAGCCGTGCCAGCGCCACTGCGGTTCGCTGTCGCGCCAGTCGATGTCGAAACAGAGCGTGGTATCCGGCCAGTTGGCGAGGCTTGCCAGTTGCATCAGTACCGGACGCTGTTCGCGCTGCGACCAGATAACCAGCGGTTTGCTGCGCTGAAAACTTTTCCAGTAATTCAGCAGCGCCGTCAGCCCGGTGCAGTGATCCGGGTGAACATGGGTGAAGTAAATCGCATCGATGGCATTCACATCAAGGCCACGCTGCCACAGCGCGCGCGGGATCGTGGGGCCGCAATCAATCAACCACTGGCGGTTTTCACGGTCGATCACGCGCAGCGCGGAGGTATTTTGTTGCAGCGAGAAGGCGCTGCCGCAACCCAGAACATCTATTTCCATTTCGCTCCACCAAAATTATCGCGGACTTAATCAAACTGTCACAAATAGACGACAAAGTAGGCTCACATAATGTCGCTGCAAAGTTGCATTTTTTTTACAAATAAATGAACACGTGTTCATCGTTGAAAAAGATGTCGAATAAAAGGATCGCCCATGAGTTATTTGCAAATTAATAAGCTGAAAATTGGCTACGGCAATAACATCGTTCTCCACGATATTCATTTAGCGGTGGAGAAGGGCGAGATGATCGCGCTGCTTGGGCCTTCCGGCTGCGGAAAAACCACATTACTCAACGCGTTATGTGGATTTGTTCCCGTACGTTCAGGGGCTATCGCTATCAACGGCCGGGATATTACGCACAGCACGCCGGAGCAGCGAAATATCACCATGGTTTTTCAGAGTTATGCGTTGTGGCCGCACTTTACCGTCGCACAAAATATTGGCTACGGCTTAAAAGTACGTCGCGTGAAAAAAGAGGCGATTCAACAACGGGTGCAGGAATTATTAAAAATCGTCAACCTTGAAGGTTATGCGGATATAAAAGTGACCGCACTTTCCGGCGGCCAGCGTCAGCGCGTGGCGCTGGCACGCGCGCTGGCGATTGAACCGGACGTACTGGTGCTGGATGAGCCGCTGTCGAACCTCGATGCCAAAGTGCGCCTCAATGTGCGCCATGAAATTAAAGCGCTGCAAAAGAAGCTTGGCTTTACCTCGCTTATCGTCACCCACGATCAGCAGGAAGCGCTGGTGATGGCCGATCGCATTGCGGTGCTGAATAACGGGCGTATTGAGCAAATCGGTACGCCGGAAGATATCTACCACCGCCCGGCAACGCCGTTTGTGGCGGATTTTATGGGCGCGGATAACTGCCTGGCGAGCACGGATGACGGCGGCAAAACCCTCTATTTTCGCAGCGCGGATGTCACCATTCACCCTGCATTGACACACCCTGCGCCGCAGGGGTTAGTGCTGGAGGGCGTGATTGAGGAGAGCGCGTTTCTCGGCCACCAGTACCGCCACAGCGTGCGCTGCGATGGGCAGCTTTTGCTCGCCGATTCACCGCAGTTCTGGCCGGCGCAAACGCCCGTGGTGCTGCATGTTCCGCAACCGGCGCTGCATCTTTTTGAACAACCTTTGTAATGCCAACCGACACACTTTTTCCTGGGGATACATCATGTCCGTAAAAACGAAACTTGCTGTCACAGCCGCACTCTGTTTGGGGTCTCTGCATGCCGCGAACGCCGAAACGGTTCTCAATGTTGCAACGGCGGGCGACCAAAATATGGTGGACTATGTCAAAACCTGGCTGGGGCCGAAATTTGAAGCCGCGCATCCGGGCGTAAAAGTGCAGGTGATCGGCACCGGGCCGGGCGATGCCGGGTCGAATAAGATCATCGAAAAACTGACGGCGCAGCAGCAAAGCGGCGCGAAAAGCTGGGATATCGACGTTGCCGTAGTGCATCAGAACGCTGGTGGACAATTAGTTGAAAAAGGGTTGTTGGACAAATACCGCCCGGCTGTCAGCACTGGCAGCATGGTGACGGCGGAAAACGCGAAAAACGCGCTGGGCGTTAATGTTGATGGCTACGTGATGCCGATGTTCTTAAGCCAGACGGCAATTGCCTATAACAGCGATCTAGTCAAAACGCCGCCGAAATCCTACGACGAACTGGTGCAGTGGTCAGAGAAAAACCCGAAAGCCTTTGGCTATAACGGTATTAAAAACGGTATGTCCGGCGTGAGCTTCGTGGTGGGCTGGATGTATGCCTATGGCACCAGCGCGGATCGTCTTACCGCGCAGCCTTACGATAAAGGCGTGGAAAAAGAGTGGACGCAGGCTTACGCCAAACTGAAAGAATTCAACAAGAACGTCACTTTTACGCCGGGTAACGCCGGGACGCTGGATATGCTGAGCCGCGGTGAAATCTCCATGGGGCCGGTGTGGGTTGATATGTTCTATAGCTGGAAAGATCAGGGCAAACTGCCGCCGTCGATCAAACTGGCGTTGATTGCGCCGGGTATGCCAGGACAGCCGATGTACTACGTGGTGCCAGCGCATGCCGCGCAGGCCAAACTGGCGCAGGAATTTATTGCGCTGGCGACCAGCCCGGAAGTGCAGGCGCAGGGGATTGTGAAGCAGTTCAACTGGTATCCAGGGATTGACGCGAAATACGTCAAAGAGAAGCTGGATGACGCCACCTGGCAGAAACTGTTCGCTGAAATTTCACCGCAAGATTTGGCGAAATACGGCAAAAACTTCCCGATTACCCACTACTTTGACGACATCAAAGAGGGTTACGAGAGCCAGGTTTCGAACTGATGGATGTGGGTGCCCGGATGTTGTCGGTCCGGGCATCTTTTTTACGGCGATAACTCAGGTTTACCATGCGACACGCGATGAAATATTTACTGCTGGTGGCTCCGGCGACGCTGATGATAGCGGTGTTTTTCCTCTGGCCGCTGGGCTTTTCGCTGATCTCGGCCTTTACCAGCCAGGCAGGGCAACTGACGCTGGCGCATTTTGATAAAGTGTTGGCGCTCTACTCGAATGACATTCTGTTTACCGTGATTATTGTGCTGACGTCGCTGGCGATCCTCGCGTTGCTGTCGATCAGCATCGCGGCGATCATTGTGCTGTCGCCGTTTCGCGGGATCGTCAAAACGCTGGCCTTTTTGTACCGCCTGCCGCTGTTTATTCCCTTTATTGTGACCGCGCAAATGATGCGCACTTTTCTGGCGAAAAACGGCCTGATGAATAATGTGCTGGTCGCCGCCGGGGTGATGACGCCGATGGAGACCACGTCGCTGCTCGGCTGGAGTGGGATCATTATTACGTTTGTCTGGAAACAGATGGCCTTCACTACGTTGCTGATTTGCGGCGCGATGTCGGCGGTCGATCCGGCCCATATTCTGGCAGCGAAAAACCTTGGCGCTTCCCGCCTGCGCATTCTGTTCGACATTATTTTGCCGCAGGTGCTGCCGACAATTGGCGTGGCGATGGTGCTGTCGACCGTGACGATGATGTCGGTCCTTTCTGTACCGCTGATGATCGGCACCGGTACGCCAACGATGATGACGGTGGATATGGCGTTTCGCGTCAACTCTTACGGCGATTACCCGGTTGCCAACGCGATGGGCGTCATTTCGTATCTGATTTGCGCGCTGCTTTCCTGGTTCTATTTACGCCACAGCCTGCAGGCGAAAGGAGCGCAGTCATGAATAGCTTCCGACAAAAACTGCGCGGCAGTTTTCTGCTGCAAACGCTGCTGCTGACATTTCTGGTGCTGGCGCTGTTCGGCCCGCTGCTGAATCTGCTGATCTGGACGGTGGCGGAGAGCTGGTTCTTCCCGCATACGCTGCCGAGCCAGTGGGGGCTGAAATACTGGAGCCAGGTGTTTAGCCCGTATAGCGACGTTTCGGGTTCGCTGTCGATAAGCGTGGTGATTGCCGTGCTGGCGGTGCTGGTTTGCCTGCTCATCTCAGTACCGGCAGGTTATGCGCTTGCCCAGCGCGGTATGCCGTGCCGCGCGTTCTTTATGCTGCTGTTTCTGATCCCGCAGGCGTTTCCCAATCTGACGGTGTATATGAACGTGGCGCGGCTGTTTTATCAGTGGGGGCTAAATGGCACGGTTGCCGGTGTGGTGCTGGTGCACAGCGTACATGGGCTGATGTATTCCATCTGGATAAGCGTCGCGGCGTTTTCGTCGCTCGATCCACTGCTGGCGCGCGCATCGCGCAATCTGGGCGCCGGGCCGGTATATACGTTTTTCCATATTATTCTGCCGCAGGCCGCGCCGGGGCTGATTGCCGCCAGCATCTTTGTCTTTCTGGAATCGCTGGATGAGTTTACCGCCACCTTCTTCGTCGGCGCGCCGGATATCACCACGCTGCCTATTTTGCTTTATACCGCCAGCATGTCGGGCAACTACCAGGTGTCGTCGATCACCGCGCTGATCCTGCTGGTGCCGTCGGTGCTGTTTATGCTGGTGATCCACAAGTTTATGCGCCCCGATATGCTGTCGAAGCTGGGGAAATAAGCGGGCAGGTTGCACTAAAAGTGACGGGTTCCGTAAGGCAATCCGTCACTTCAGATACCGTCAAAAATAAAATCCATCGCACTGCGAATAACATCGCGCCGGGCGTTCATGCTGCAGACTTTCTCACCTAATATCGCCAGACTGACCCCGGCGAGATCGTGCGTCAGCAACAGATACGCTTGCCCCTCGATCTCCAGCACCGGGTTTAAACGTTCCACCCGACGGCGATCTTTGTAGTCCGCCAGTGGGCACAGTGGGATCACGACTCGTGAGTTCATACTACCGATAATATCGCTCTGCACATCCAGCAGAAACGGATACTCCCTGCTATTACTCTTGTTTCGATAAACGGTGTATTGCATGGGCTAAAACTTCCTGTGTTCATCCGAGAAATGGCCGCGTTCGGCGATAAACTCATTGAGATCATCAATTGCGGCGGCATTTTCGCGCTTCCAGCGCTCGGCAGCCAGAGAGCGTAATTCCCCTTCCAGCGCGGTTGCCAGCGTTTGTGAAAGATTAATTCCCTCTTTACGAGCCTGCTCCAGTAAGTCGCGCTCTACGGTCACGCTGACGTTCTGTTTGTTTCTCTGTTTCGCAGCAACGGGCATGATTTGTCCTCCTGTGTAGATATATGTGTAGTATACGCGTGTAAACACACAGCAACCAGCCAGAATATCCGGCAATCTACAGGTAGCAGGCGTTATTGACGTATTTGCGGATGAGGTTTTTCCAGTTCGACGATACAGAACAGCAGCGCACCGATGGCGAAAGTGATGCTCCAGTGTCAACCGCCCTTAAGCTTTAAGTGCACTACCCGGGTCAACACCATCAATAACTGAATTGTAAACTGCCTCGTGACCCGGAGTATCCATTCGACACAGCCGACAGCGAGTAAATTTCGAAGACGAATCTTATTTACCTGGATGCTACGAAGGACGGTTTCACTTAATTCCAATCTTGTTGTAGATGTCATTATTGCTTGTAAAATGAGCTAACCACAATTATCAAAGGGTTAATTTCTTTAGCTGTAATGGACTATGCGAATGAAAATCTGTTTTCCCGCTCGTAAAAATGACGGAAAAGAATATACCGATCTGAAAGAAATAATGGACAGTATCGGACGTGAGCCGCATGGCTCATGGCTCGCTGGTACAAACTGTTTATGGCATGGTGGGATCCATATCAGTGATGTTTCTGCACCTGGTTCGATACTGAAAGAAGATAATGCAGATACAGCAATCCCCCTGCAGTGTATGGCAGACGGTGAGGTCGTCGCCTGGCGCATCAATAAGGACTATCTGACTAATATATATAATAAGCAGACACTTCAGTATTCCAGTACCTTCGTCTTAATCAAATCCACCTGTAAACCCAACCCGCGACAGGAAAGCACCTGGCTGGAATTTTATTCTCTGTACATGGGGTTAGCGCCGCTCTCAGCCTATCCGAAAAGCAGAACCATCAAAGCATTAAAAACCGTGCTCAGACATCCGGTGGGCAGCCATGACGCTAGCATCTCCGCTGACGGTGTGGCAGATATCTCACCGGGTCAGGGCTACTTCAATGCCGACAGCCGCGCCATTATTCTAAAACAAGCACAGTTCCGTAATCATGGTGAAGTACAGCCGTTTGGACTGGTGAACTCTCTGAATAATAAAGGCGTAGCTACAGGAGAAGCTTTCTGGGTCACTTTGCTGCCGGAGTATATGACGCAGGCTGGGGAACATTACGCGGCCCTGCCTGCGTGGCTGCAACACGCCGTCGCACAGAACGAATTCAACGTCGTGGTTAAACCATCTGCTTCTGTAAACATCCGCGCCGGAGATGCGGTGGGCTTTCTGGCAAAAGATATCTATCCTGTTGGGATGGGAAAAACAGGTACCCGCTATTTTGCCCATATTGAAGTTCTGAGTACCGATTCACGTATACCAGATTTTCTCAGCAATCCCGGCAAAGTTACTACAGGGAAAAAATATATCCGTCTGGGATTACACAAGCCGCTGTATATCAAAACAGGTGAATCGTTCGAGAAGATAAGCGTCATCACAGAACGGGACGGCGGTAAAGTGTTGGAGCGTGATAAATGTGACCCACAGACCAGCAATGGTAAGGCATGGTATCAGATACGGCCTCATACCTGGATGAGTCAGGATGATGTGGACGAGCTGAACCAGTACGACCTGACGGAGCGAGAATTTTGTGCGCTGATGGAGGAGTCCGACAGCGACATGAAAAAATCGCTGCGTGAAGGCTGGATGCGGGACGCATACAGTTGGCTGGCTGAGCGGATTAACCCGGATAAGGGCATGCAGCAGGCAGCGGTGTCCCGTTTTTATAAAGCCATGCTGGACAGACTGGATACAGACCAGGACGGCATGATGAGCGACCGGGAAATTTTTAATGCCATCCATCACCCAGAAATGGGCGTCCGAAGAATAGTGTCCCGACTGGTGGTCAAACACGGTTCAGAATGGTTCGGTGGTAGCAGCCATCATAAGTGGGCAACCTATTTTCAGAACTTCGATATGTTGCGCATTGAGTACGCTAAAAAATGGCTAGATGAATGCGAGTGGATGAGTCAGGTGCCACCGTTTGATAAAGGGAACGCTGTCTGGCATATGCACCCCATTGTGTTTCTTGCTGCACTAAACTTTTCTGCGCTATCTCCTGGGGAGGCAAGAGTTCGGGCAGTTATGAGGATGCTCCGTGTTGGGGAAGGAACCGTTGGTGAAGCGGGTTATGAGACTTTATTTGGAGGGCAATCTTTCATCAAGAGTTATCATAAAGACTTTAGCGACCACCCTCAGGTCTCCATTACAAGAGGCAACCTCACCTCCTCAGCAGCTGGGGCATATCAGATTATGGGTTATACCTGGAATGATCCAAGAATGGTTTCTCTCCGTGCAGATGCTGGTATTGTCGATTTCACCCCAAAATCTCAAGATGAATTTTGCATTTTAATTTTCAAATATAAAAGGAAAAATTCTTTAGATAAAATAATGTCCGGCGAAATTGATGGCGCATTAGATATATTGAGTTATGAATGGGCAAGCCTTCCACCAGGCAGGTATGGTCAGCCTGCAAAATCAAAACGGGAAGCACTTTCTTTGTACAATTATTATCTTGATGAGGAATTGTCTGGAAGGACTGACCTTCACCTGGATATTGGATATATTACAACCATCATGGAGTCATAAATAATGAAAATTTGGCCTTTTATTCTGTTATTCATTTCCGTGGCAACGCATGCAGACTCAAATTTTGGCATGTGGGGTACTACTTGTGATGATGATGGTTTCTCTATTAATATCAACGATAAACCTAATCCTCTTGTTGTTAATGATAATCAGATAGTTATTAATATACATGCAAAGGAAATCGATAAAAATAAACTTAATCTTTACTATGATAGTGTTGCAGATCTTGGCAGAGGTGGCATGAATTTCGACTGGAAAAATATAAGCCAGATAAAACCGGTGGCAGAACTCAGCATCATCAAGCAAAATGGGGAGTTGCGCTGGAAAGGATTTTACGACAATAAGAAATTAAAATATTTTTGGAGCACTGATCCCGATTTCGTACAGTATTATTCTGAAGGTGGTGTTATTAAGTTACATAAGTGTGAAAATTAATTCTCGCCTATTTTTCGTTTTGTCTCTTTTTATTACCCGGCGGTGGCAGGTAGATATCACCGCTTTCGTTGAGGTAGTTCGTTACGCGATAGTTTCCCCGCCAGAACGCAGCAAACTCACCATCCCTTTTGCAACTTTAAAGTGCTTTTGATGCGGTTTTACTGCCGCGGCATTTGGCTCTGCACGTACTTCAAACCATGAGTTGCGGGGTATTGCTTCGCTTTTTCAACTTTGGTCAATGTGAAATGCAGGAAGTGAATATGCAGGTCTATGTGGAGACAAAAAAAGCGCCCGCAGGCTAATGCCAGTCACTTAAGGTGACTGGCATTGTTTTTAAAAGGGTATTTGGGCTTTTTTTGCCTCACTTCTCTTTCATACTCCCGCTCCCGTCTCGGTGGCAGTTTCAGCATCGCGGCATTGC
>Ga0209461_10000059_pt1 | contig 91124 bp, 88 predicted proteins | sample AgamicAsMarz_FD_187162 | JGI IMG/M metagenome (GOLD analysis project Ga0209461, IMG submission 187162) | Agave microbial communities from Guanajuato, Mexico - As.Ma.rz (SPAdes) (version 2) | ecosystem: Host-associated > Plants > Phyllosphere > Phylloplane/Leaf | place: Guanajuato, Mexico... | reverse complement strand
GTCGCAGGGGGAGACCTTCCGCGACCGCTACGGCGAGACGCTCGAGGACGTGGTCCGCGCCGCCTGCGAGCCGGAGAGCACGATCGTCGCCGAAGGCGGCGACGACGACGCCCTCGCCTACCTCAGCGCCGGCCTGACAGAGGTCGCGCGCGACGACACCGCGGCGGCGAGCGCGGTGCGGATCGCGACGCGGGACCGCCGCGACGACGGCGTCATCGTCCTCGACTCCGAGGCCCGCGAGGATCTGGAGGAGACGCGCGGCAACGAGGTGCCGGAGCTCTCTGTGATGGCCTCTGGCTGCCTGGGCCTGATCAGCTTCCCGCGCGAGCCGGGCCGGGTGACCCTGGAGCGGATCGAGGAGCTCTACCCGCGGCTGATGCCGGCCCTGCGCGAGCACCCCGGCATCGGCTTCTCCCTGGTCCGCTCCGAGCGCTCCGGCGCGCTCGCGGTCGGCGGGAGCGGCACGAACTTCCTCGACGAGGACCGGGTCGAGGGCGAGGACCCGCTCGCGCCCTTCGGCCCCAACGCCGCCCACCACCTGCGGCGCACCGACGGCTTCCCCCACTGCGCCGACCTGATGCTCAACAGCACCCTCTGGCCCCAGTTCGGCGAAGTCGCCGCCTTCGAGGAGCTGGTCGGCTCGCACGGCGGCCTCGGCGGCACCCAGAGCTTTCCCTTCGTCCTCCACCCCAGCGAGCTCGAGTGGCCCGCGGAGGAGGTCGTCGGCGCCGAAAGCGTCCACCGGATCTTCCGCGGCTGGCTCGCCGGGCTGGGCCACTCGAGCTACGCCAGCGAGGTCGCCTCGCCCGGGGCCAGCACCCGCGCCTCGACCTGAGGCGCCAGCTCGCGCACCCGGGCGGCGAACTCGCGCCCCGGCGTGCGCAGCGGGTCCGGGCGCAGCCGCGCCAGGCCCAGCGGGTAGAGCGTCCCCCAGTGGATCGGGACCGCGATCCGCGGCGCGAGCATCGCCGCCGCCCGGGCGGCGCGCTCGGGATCGAGGTGCCCGGCGCCGATGCTCGTGCCCCAGCCCCAGATCGGCAGCAGCGCCAGGTCGAGCTCGCCCCCCAGTCCCTCCATGCCGTCGAAGAGGTCGGTGTCGCCGGCGAAGTAGGCCCGGCGCCCGCCCCCGTCGAGCAGGAAGCCGACGGCCTCCGAGCTGCGCTCGAAGCGGCGGCTGCCGCTCGGGTGGCAGGCCTCGGTGGCGGTGACCGTGACCTCCCCGACCCGAGCCGACTCCCCTGGCGCCAGCTCGGCGACGGCGCTGAACCCGAGGCGCTGGAGAAAGCCTCCGGCGCCCGGGGCGCTCAGCACCGGGACGTCGCGGTCGATCCTGCGCAGGGAAGGGACGTCGGCGTGGTCGTGGTGCAGGTGCGAGATCAGCACGGCGTCGAGGCCCTCGGTCGATCGTGGCGCCGGCGGCGGGCCGTGCCGGCGCAGCGGCCCGACTCGCCGGCGCAGGACGGGGTCGGTGAGCAGCCGGGCGCCGGCGAGCTCGGCGAGGACGGTCGCGTGGCCGACGTATGTGACCCGATCTGCCGCCGTCACGTGCGAGAGGGTATTTGCGTGAAAGAGAGGGTCATCGAGGTCCAGCCCGGTGAGCTGAGTGGGATCTTCGCCGCTCCCAAGTGGATGCGCGACCTCGGCTTCTCGGCCTGGCTCCTGTTCGGCGTCGCGGCGGCGCTGGTCGGCGTCGTCTGGCTGCTCTCCCTGACGCAGACGATCGTGCTGCCGGTGATCACGGCGGGGATCGTCGCCTCGGTCGCCTCCCCCGTCGTCGACTGGCTGCAACGACACCGGGTTCCGCGGGCGATCGGCGCCGTGCTCGTCTTCCTCGCGATCATCGCGATCGGGGCGGGCGTCGGCCTCCTCGTCCTAGAGGGCATCGCCGGCGAGGCCAGCAGCCTCTCCGAACGACTCCGCGAAGGGGCGAGCGAGGTCGAGTCCTTCGTCCACGACCTCGGCGTCAACGCAGGCACCGCCGCCAGCGCCAACTCCGACGCGAGCGCCTCGATCAGCGGTGGCTTCGAAGCCCTGACCCGCGGCCTTCTCGGCGGCGTCGACAAGCTGGCGGGACTGGCGGTCTTCCTCTCCTTCACCGTGCTCAGCCTCTTCTTCATGCTCAAGGACATGCCGACGATCGGCGGCTTCGTCGAGCGCCACCTGGGCGTGCCCGTGCCGCTCGCCCACTCGATCCTGGGGCAGGTGGCGAGCAGCATGCGCGGCTACTTCGTCGGCGTCACCGCGGTCTCCGTCTGGAGCGCGCTGATCGTCGGCGGCGGCGCCCTGGCGCTCGGCGTTCCCCTTGCCGCGACGATCGCGATCGTCACCTTCGTCGGCGGCTACGTCCCCTACCTCGGCGCCTGGACGGCGGGGGCCTTCGCGGTCCTGATCGCCCTCGGCGACCAGGGGCCGGAGACCGCGCTCGCCCTGGCGGTGGTCGTCCTGCTGGCGAACGGCGTCCTGCAGCAGCTGATCCAGCCGGTCGCCTACGGCGCGGCGCTCAAACTGCACCCGCTCGCGGTCCTGATCGTGACAATCGCCGGCGGCTGCCTCTTCGGCGCGATCGGCCTGATCCTGGCGGCCCCGCTGCTCTCCGCCGGAGTCAGGATCTCAGCCGAGATCCGTGCGGCCGAGCCAGAGCCGGGGACCGAGACTGCCTAGCGAGGTCGGATCTAGTCCCAATCCCTAATCAGAAGTCGGTACCGAATGTACAAGCCGGCTACCTGCTGCGGAAAGATTGCTCCAGCCCGCCACTCAAGTTCCTTGAACGAGTGGCCGATTGTTGGATGCAATCAGTCAACCCGGGGCATCGCGCTCCGTTCGTAAACGAAAAGGAGACCGTGATGCCCTTCCTCGACAAGAGGCGGACGCTGGTCGCCCTGGCGTCGATCGGCGCCCTGGCGATGGCGGCTGCCGCCTACGCGTACTTCACCACCACCGGCTCGGGAACCGCGACCGCAACGGTCGGCACCGCCTCGGCCGTGACCCTGAAAGGGACCGTCACCGGAAACCTCTACCCGGGCTCCTCGTCGCCGGTCTCGCTGACCGTCGACAACCCGTCGTCGGGCAAACAGCGGGTCGGCACGATCTCGCTCGAAAAAATCACGCCTGACGCGGGCCACTCGTCCTGCAGCGTCGCGATAACCGGCGGCAACCCCGACTTCACGATGGCCGACGTCGTCGTCAACAAAACGTTCAGCCCCGGCAACGGCCAGGCGGCGGGCGTGGGCGGCACGCTGGCGATGAACGACACCGGCGTCAACCAGGATGCCTGCCAGGGCGCGACGCTGACGCTGACGCTGAAAAACAACTAGGGAAACCAGGGAAGAGGTGCAGGACGATGCCCCGCGGATCGAGTGCGGCAGGTCTGCGCCGCACGGCCAGGGCAGCGGTCGCCCTGGCCGCCGCCTCGGCCTGCCTCGGCGCCGTCGTCGCCTACGGGGCGTCGCGAGTCGATGGCGGCGGGACGGGGCTGCGCGGCCAGGTCGCCGTCGCGATCCCGAAGGCGGGCGGCGGGGGCCAGCAGGACAAGGCTCCCCCGCGACCGTCCTTCATCGAAAAGCCCGAGGCGATCGCGATCTCGTCGCACACCCAGTTCAGGTTCCACGTCCCTCCGCGCTCGCAGCGCCTGCAGCCGCAGCTCCCCGCTGCTCCCGGCGGGGAGGCCCAGCGCTCACGGCGGCGCTTCCAGTGCCGCTACGACGGCGGCGCCTGGCAGGCCTGCAGCTCGCCGCACCGGCTCGACGCCGTGCAGCGAGGGTCGCATTCCTTCGCCGTCCGCATCCTCGCCCGCAGCGGACAGGTGGGACCAGCGGCCGCTTACTCCTGGACGCAGGCCGAGCCGAAGCCGATCGCGATCGAGGCCGCTGGCCCGGCCGAAGACCTCCACCCCGGCTTCCCCGCACAGGTCCTGGCGGTGAAGGTCAGCAACCCAAACGACGTCCCGGTCGAGGTCACGAGCCTGACGGTCGAGCTGCCCGCCGGTCCGCCGAGCTGCCCGGAGAACAGCTTCGAGCTGACGCCCTCGAGCGCCTCCGCCGCCTCGCCCCTGGCGATACCCGCCGGGGGCTCGGTCAGCCTGCCCTCTGACGAGATCTCGGCGCCGGCGATCGGCATGCGCAACCTGCCGGTCAACCAGGACGCCTGCCAGGGCGCCCGGCTCCAGCTCGTCTTCAGCGGCGAGGCGCACGGATGAGGCGCCTCCTCTCCTCGGCGGCGGCCGTCCTGATCGCGACCGGCGCGATCGGCCTCGGCGGCAACGCCCTCGCCTACTTTTCGAGCGAGGGCGCTGGCAGCGCCCAGGCTGCGGTGACGCAACTCACGGCGCCGACGATCAGCGCCGCGACGGTGGCCGGCGCCACCGTTTCGCTGACCTGGAGCGCGGTGACACCACCCGGAGCCGGCACGGTCGATTACTACGTGACCCGGAACGGCGGCGAGCCCGCCGGCACCTGCGCGGCGGCGGTGGCGCCGCAAAGCGCCACCAAATGCGTCGATGCCGGCCTCGCGCTCGGCGAATACACCTACACGGTGACCGCGATCTGGGAGACCTGGACGGCTGTCGGCGGCGCCAAAACCGCCAAAGTGGTCCCCGGCCCGGCGACGCAGTTCACGATCGCGACAAGCAACCCGACGCCCGCGGCAGGCGCCTCGACAAACCTGACGATCACCGCCCGCGACGAAAACGGCTACACGGCCATTTCCCACACCGGCTCCCACAGCCTGGTCTTCGCCGGCGCTTCCGCCAGCCCCGACGGGGAGCAACCGACCGTGGAGAACAGCTCCGGCAACGAAATCGACTTCGGCAAAAGCACGGCGCTCAACTTCACCGCCGGCGTGGCGACCGTCAGCTCCGGCCGCAACGGCGTGATGAGGCTCTACAACTCCGGCCAGGCCGAGATCACCGCCAGCGAGGGATCGATCGGGACGCCCCAACCGCTCCCGATCGCGGTCAGTCCCGGCGAGGCGGAGAGGTTCGTCCTCACGGCGACGACCACCACGCCCACCGCCGGGGTCGCGAACGACCTCACGATCACCGCCCAGGACGAGTACCGAAACACCGCGACCGAGTACACCGGGTCGAAGAAACTGACCTTCTCCAGCGCCTCGGCGAGCCCCGGCGGAAACGTCCCCACCGTCACCAACTCGAGCGGCGCCGCGATCGCCTTCGGCAGCTCCACCGCGATCGCCTTCGACGCCGGCGTCGCCAGCGCCGCAGAGGGCGACGGCGGCACGGTGACGCTTTATCGCAGCGCCACCAACAACCTCAGAGCGACCGACGGCTCGGTCCCGACGTCGACGGCGCTGACCGTGACGGTCGCCGCCGCCGAAGCCTCGAAGCTCGTGCTCTCGAACTCGACGTCGACCCCGAGCGCGACGAGCAGCAGCAGCCTGACGACAACCGCGCAGGATCCCTACGGCAACGCGGCGACCGCCTACGCCGGCCTCAAGGACATCGTCTTCTCCGGCGCCTCGGCAAGCCCCGCCGGCACACCGCCCACCATCGTCGACAGCGCCGGCTCCACGATCGATTTCGGCGCCACGACCGCGCTCAACTTCAAATCCGGAGTCGCCTCGGTCACCTCCGGCAGCAACGGTCTTATGAAACTGCCGAAGGCCGGCGCGACCAGCATCGGCGCCGGCGACGGCACGATCGCGACCGCGACGCCGCTGGCGCTGACCGTCTCGGTCGGCTCCGCCAAACAGCTCGGCCTCACCACCCTCACCGCGAGCGCCGGCACGATCGACTTCCCCTGCCTCTTCGCCTGCGCGATCACCGGGCTCGGCAACAGCGGCGCCGTCGCCGCCAGCGTCAGCATCACCGACACCGCCGGCAACACCGTCTCCAACATCGGCAAAGGCCACGCCGTGAAAGTGACCGCCAACGGCGGCTCCGTCTCCGGCGGCGCCCTCTCGATCGCCAACAGCGGCGCCGCCGTCTCCACGACCCAGTTCACCTACACCGCGCCGGCCTCCGGCTCCTTCTCCAACACGATCACCGCCGCCAAGTCCAGCGGCACCTCCTACCTCAGCGCGGTCGCGACGGTGAAATAGCATCGCGGCGTGGTCGCCCAGGCGGAGCCGGACACCTTTCTCGCGCTCCTCTCGGAGCCGGACCGTGAGGCGCTGCTGGCAATCGGGAGGCCGCGCCGCTTCGAGCGCGGCGAGCACCTCATGCACCAGGAGGAGCCCGGCGACCCGGTGCTCCTGCTCAGCCAGGGGCATGTCAAGGCGACCTTCGTCGAGCCGCAGGGGAAGGAGATCGTGCTCGGCTTCCACGGCCCCGGCGACGTCCTGGGCGAGCTCTCCTTCGTCCGCGCCGAGGCGCGCTCGAGCGGCGTCGTCGCGATCGAGCCGGCGCAGGCCCAGGCCGTCGCCGCCGCCGACTTCCGCGCCTTCCTGGGCCAGAGACCGGGCGCGGCGCTGGCGCTCTTCGACTCGATCGGGCGGCGCTTTCGCGACGCCAACCGCACCCAGGTCCAGTTCGGCGCGTCCGACACCGTCGGCCGGATCGCCGCCCGCTTGGTCGAGCTCGGCGAGCGCCACGGGCATCCGACGGAGGACGGGATCGAGATCCGGCTGCCGATCACCCAGCAGGACCTGGGCGGCTGGACCGGGGCCTCGCGCGCCGGCGTCGCCGCGGCGCTGAAGACGATGCGGGAGCTGGGCTGGGCCAGGACCGAGCGCATGCGGATCACTGTCCTCGACCTGGACAGCCTCCGCGCCCGCGCCGGGCTGACGCTCACATGACGACCGGTTGTGAAGGATTCTGCCCGCTGTAGCCGCCACAACCCTTCACGTCCAAGGTTGGGCGTAGCCAGGGGCCAGAACTGGGTGGTCCGGCCCTGCACCCGCCGACTAGCGTCCTTGCCGAAGCCCATGTACGCAAGTCGCTCCATCGCCGAGCTCCCCGGACCGAAGGGCCTCCCGCTGCTGGGAAGCGCCCACAGGTTGGTCCCGGTCTCCCGCACCCACCTCGCCTTCGAGCGATGGGGTCGGGAATACGGGCCGATCTTCCGCGTGAAGGTCGGGCCCCGGCTGGTCGTCGGAATCAACGACGGCGACGAGATCAACGCGATCCTGCGCGATCGGCCCGAGGGGTTCCGGCGATGGAGCGATGTTTGGCAGGTGATCAGGGAGGTCAACGAAGCGGTCCCCGAGCTCGAGGGCACCCCGCCGGCGGTCTTCGCCGCGGAGGGCGACGAGTGGAAGCGGCAACGGCGGCTGGTGGTGACGGCCCTCAACAAGGACCACCTGAACCGCTACTTCGGCGTCGTCCGCACCGCGACCGAGAGACTGCACCGCCGCCTGCGGGCGAGGGGCAGCGGAGGAGAGCCGGTGACCATCGCCGAGGACCTCAGCGCGTTTACGGTCGACGTGACCACGGCGCTCGCCTTCGGCCAGGACCTGAACACGCTCGAGCGCGGCGACGGCGAGCTGCAGGGCCACATCCAGCGGGTGATGACGATGACGGGCAACCGCCTGACCGCCGCCGTCCCCTACTGGCGCTGGGTCAAGCTGCCGGCCGACCGGGCGCTCGACCGTTCGATGCTTGCCGTCTACCGGGAGATCGAGGGCTTCATCGAGAGCGCCCGCGAGCGGATGGCCGCGCGGCCAGAGCTCTTCGAGGAGCCCGAGAACCTGCTCGACGGGCTGCTGGCCGCCCAGAAGGCAGATCCCAGCTTCACCGACCAGGAGGTCGCGGGCAACGTCATCACCGTCCTCTTCGCCGGCCAGGACACGACGGCCCACACCCTCGGCTGGACGATCTGGCTGCTGGGGTCGAGGCCCGACGTCCAGGAGCGCCTTTGCCAGGAGGCGAGGGCGGCCTTCGGCGACAGCCCGTTCCCAGCCGAGTACGAGGCGACAGAGCGACTGCCCTACGCCGAGGCCGTGCTGCGCGAGTCGATGCGGCTGAAGAGCGTCGCCCCGGTGATCGGCGTCGAGCCGAACGCGGAGCGGACGATCTGCGGAACGCGCATCCCCGCCGGCACCCAGCTGCTGTTGCTGCTGCGCCAGGCCACCCACACCGCGGCCGGGCGCAGCGACGATTTCCACCCCGAGCGCTGGCTCGGCGACGACGACCGGACTCGCGCGCCGAAATCGCTCAGCTTCGGCGCCGGGCCGCGCTTCTGCCCCGGCCGCAACCTCGCCTTCCTGGAGGCGAAGTCAGCCCTGGCGATGCTCGCCCGCAACTTCGAGCTGGAGCTGGACGGATCGGGCGGGTCGGTCGAGGAGTCCCTCGGCTTCACGATGGCTCCGCATGGGCTGCGGGTGTGGCTGCGGGAGCGAGGCTCCGGGCGCGGACCGAGAGCTACCGACCGCCGAACATCGGCTCCAGCCGTACCGCAAGCGTGACGTCGCCCTCGACGCTGCAACGACCGGCGACCATCGCGGTGACCGCGTCCTGGATGCCGGCGACCACCCGCACCCAGTCGGCGAGACCGATGTGGATCGTCACCGCGGCGTCGAGAGGCGCCGGCTCGATCAGGCGCGCGCGCCCGCTTGCGGAGTCGAGCCCGATCGCCCAGCGCCAGGGCGCGTCGGGGGGTGGCTCGATCTCGAAGGGCTCGATCTCGTAGGCGATCGTGCCGCTGAAGCCTCGCGCCTGGGACGGCTGGAAGCCCCGCGCCTGAGCCCTGAGCAGCGCCCGCTGGCGACGGGGCTCGGCGAAGCGGCGCTCCAGCTCGGCGTCGTCGAGGCCGCCCACCATCGCCGCCAGGGCACGACGACCGCCGCGCGAGGCGAGGGCGCGGATCGGACGAGAACGGCCGGCCGGAAGGGGCCTCGGCGGCAGCTCTCGACCATCGATCTCGGCCCGCGCCTCGGCGGCATTGCGGAGCGCCCAGCCGACGCCGTAGCGCTGTGCGAGCTCCTCGCCCTCGGCGAGGGCCGCGGCGGAGCCGTCGGAATCGCCCCGATGGTGGAGCGCCCTGGCCAGATCGACCCTGGCCAGGGCCCCCGCCCAGACGATCTCGAGCTCGTCCGCCCGCTCGACCGCGGCACGCAGCTCCCGGACGGCTGCGTCGCGCTGGCCGGCCAGCATTTCCAGGCGGCCGATGTGCCACTCGGCCAAGTGGCCGAAGCCGACAGTGGGCGTCGCGGCCATGATCCGGGAGCGCAGCGGCTCGAACTTGGGACGCAGTAGGGCGCCCGCCTCGCGGTCGCCGAGATGCGTCGCCGTGTAGGCCAGGGCCCAGAGGCCCATCGGGAAGAGGCCGTCGGGCCCCCGCATCGGCTCCAGGTCGTCGAGGAGCAGAGCTTGCATGTGGCGGCGGGCGGTCTCGTAGTCGCCTTCGAGGGCCGCCCCGAAGGCGATGAAGGCCGGCCCGAACCCGGTGGGAGTCACCTTTTCGACCGCTTCGAAGTAGGTGCGGGTGGTCGCCGTGTCGCCGTCGTAGACCCATTCGGCCACCAGGAATCCGAGCGTCTCCACCCCGATCTGGATGTCGGGACGCAGCCGTCGCACCACCGATCCGGCGCGGCGGATCAGCGCCGCGGCGGCATCGCGATCGCCGCGGTCCAGGAGCCGCATGCCGCGGCTCGCGTCGACCTCCCAGGTGAAGCGGGGACTGCCGAGGCGGCCGGCGATCTCCGCCGCCCACTCGATCGTCTCTTCGCAAGGCCCGATGCGGCCTCTTACGTAGTGGCTTACGACAACGGCCTGCACGACCCGGAACAGCAGCTCCTCGCGGCCGCACTCGAGCGCCAGGTCGGACATGCCGACCAGCTCCTCCCAGTGATCGAGCGCGCGCAGCGGGTCGGGGGAGCGCACGAAGAGGGCAACCAGCCCGGTGAAGCGCGCCAGGATCTGCGCCTCGGGATCGCCGAGGCGCCGTCCGAGCTCCTCGGCCCGCCGGGCGATCGCGGCCATCTCCTCGTGCTCGCCGGTGGGGATTAGCAGGTAGTTGAGCCTGAAGAGCATCCGCAGCGTCAGCCGCGGCTCGCTCTCGCCGAGCGCCTCCAGACCCTCGCGCAGAAGCGCCACGGCGGCGGGGTCGTCGCCGCCCAGCTCCCAGCCGAAGCCGATGTCGCCGCCGGCGAAGCCAAGCGCGGCGCCGACGAGCGTCGCGGTGTCGCCGCTCGCCCGCGCCGCCTCGGCCGCCCCGCGAAAGGAGCGACGCGCCTTCGCCAGATCGGCGCTGAGCAGCTCCTGCTCGCCGAGCTCGAGGAACGCCTCCGCGCGGGCGCCGAGCTCGTCCTCCGGCAACAGGGAGAGGGCGCCGTGAAGGTGTGCGGCGGCCTGCTCGTGATCGTGCGCCTCGGCGGCGGTCTCGGCGGCGGCGCGGTAGCCGGCGATCGCCGGCTCGGGGCCGGCCAGCGCCACCGCGAGCCCGTAGTGGCGCGCCAGCTCGGCCGGCTCGGCCGCGTCGTCCTCCTCCAGCGCCCGGGCCACGGCGAGGTGCAGGCGGGTGCGGGCGGCATCGCCCGTCTCCGCGATCAGCGCCTCCCGCACGAGCGCGTGGGTGAACCCGATCGTCGGCTCCGGCGCGGTCAGGTCGACGACGAGCCGCTCCGAGAGCGCGTCGTGGGCGGCCTCCTCGGCCGCGCCGCGATCGAGGCCGGCCACCTTGCCCGCCAGGGCGACGGGCGCCGAGGGACCGATCACGGCGACCGCGGTCAGCAATCCCTCGGTGGCGGGGTCGAGCTGCGCCAGCCTTTCCTCGACCAGGTCCGCCACGGCGTGCGGCGCCGGCGCCGCATCGAGGGCATCGCCGTCTCGCAGGGCTCCCTGGCCGTCGAGGTCGCGCACCAGCTCGCCGGCGAAGAACGGGTTGCCGGAGGTGCGGTCGAGCAGCCGCGCGGCGAGAGCCGGCGTGATCGCTCGCCCCACCCGGGCGCCGACCAGCGCCGCCATCCCCGTCGCGTCGAGGCCGGACAGGCGCAGCTCGCTGAGATCGCCGGTGCGCCGCAGGTCCGCGAGCGCCCGGGAGACGGGGTGCCCCCGCTCCATCTCGCCCTCGCGAGCGGTCACCACCAGCACCAGCTCGGCCGCCGGTGGGCTCTCCAGCAGATGCCCCAGGGCCTGCGCGGAAGCGGGATCGCACCACTGGGCGTCGTCGAGGACGACGTGGAGGGGACCGCCGCGCGCGGCGCACCCCAGGGCCGCCCCAATCCCGCGCAGCAGGCGGTAGCGACCGCCCTCGGCGGCGATCATCCCGCTGGCGTGGGCCTGCTCCTCGGGCCCGGCGCCCTGGTCGAGCTCCGGGACCAGCGCCGAGAGCTCCGGGCCGGCGGCTTGGGCCAGCTCGCCGCGCCAGGCCTCGTCGCCGGCGGACGCCAGCTCGCCGATCGCCCGCACCCACGGCTCGAAGGGGACGATGGTCTCCGGCGGGCAGCGAGCCAGGACCACGGTCGCCCCCGCGGCATGAGCCTCGGTCGCGGCCGCCGCGGCATGACGCGTCTTCCCGATTCCGGGTTCTCCGAGGATCAGAACCGCGCGGCGTCCGGGACGCGGTTCTGTCTCCTCGCGCAGCATCGCGATCTCCCGGTCGCGGCCGATCAGCGGCTCCTCCATGTAGGCGGCGAGGACCGGGGGCAGCCGGACGCGGCCGGAGGGTCGCTCGCCGGCATCGCCGTCCGCGGCGGCGCCGTCGCCATCCGTCCCGCCTGCGCCAGCCTGGACCAGCTCGCGCCAGAGCAGCTCCGAGGCGCGCACCGGCGCCGGCACTCCCTTGAGCTCGTACTCCCGCGGCTGCCCCAGCGCCACCCCGTCCCGCGACGCGACCAGGCCGTGGACCAGGTCCTGGACGAGGATCTCGCCCGTGCCCGCCGCCGAGGAGAGGCGGCTGGCGATCACCACCGACATCCCGTGCAGGTCCTCGCCGTCGGGAATCGGCTCGCCGGCGGCCACCCCAACTCGCGCCTCGATCCCGATCCCGCCCTGCTCGGCGTCCTGCCGCTCAACCGCCGCCTGGATCGCGGCCGCCGCCTGCAGCGCGCCCAGGGCGCTGTCGAAGCTCGACATCACCCCGTCGCCCAGCGTCTTGATCACGCGCCCGCCGCCGAGCTCGACCGCGGCGGCGACGTCCCTCACGTGCGCCCGGCGAACCGTGTCCATCCGGTCGTCGCCGAGGCTCGCCAACAGAGCGGTCGAGTCGACCAGGTCACTGAAGACGACGATCGCCACCCCAGCCATTGGAAGAGCATCCTTTCGCAGTCACGGCCCGAGGGCATCGGCGAGCTCAGCCCGTTTCGCCACGTCGAGCTTCTGGTAGGCGTGGCGCAGGTGGGTCTCGACCGTCTTCGCGGTGACGAAGAGGTCCTGGGCGATCTCACGGTTGGTCATCCCTCCGGCCGCCATGCGGGCGACGCGCAACTCGCTCGGGGTCAGCGAATCGACGCCGGAGAGGACGGCCTTGCGCGGGCGCGCGCCGGTCGCCTCCAGCTCGGTGCGGGCGCGCTGCTCCAGCGGCGCCGCGCCGCGGCGGTGGGCGAGGTCGAGGCCCTCGCGCAGCGGCTCGCGAGCCTCCTTGCGACGGTTGGCGCGGCGCAGGGCGGCGCCGAGGCCGACGAGCGCCTCGGCGTGCAGCAGCCGCGCCCGCGTACCGCCGAGCAGCTCGGCCGCCTCGCGCAACAGCTCGATCCCGTCCTCTCCCGGGGTCACCGACCCGAGCACGCGCAGCGTCAACCCGATCCCACGGGCACCACCTGCCTCGCGCGCCAGCCGCACCGCCTCCGCCGCCAGCCGCCGCGCCTCCTCCCCATTGCCGAGCGTGCCTTCGGCGAGGGCGAGGCCGGTGCGCCACCCGATCACCTCGGGGTTGGCGTAGGGGAGCCAGTCCACGCGTTCGCCGGCGGCGATGAAATCGTGCCGCGCCTCGGCGTGACGACCGTCCGCCGCGCGCAGCTCGCCGCGGGCGACGAGGATGAAGGCGCCGGGCAAGCCGGGGCCGGGCGGGCGACCCTGCCAGGCGTCGTCGAGCAGCTCCTGCGCCGCGCCCAGCTCGCCGCGGGCGATCGCGATCTTCATCGCCCCGGTCAGCCAGCTGCCCAGCGGCACCGTCAGGCCGGTGGGGATCGTCAGGCGGAGGGCGACCCCGATGTCCGCCTCGGCGCCTGCAAGATCGCCGTCGACGTAATGGCAGAGGGCACGTACGCCATAGCCGGAGCCGAGGGCGCCGATCGAGCCGCGGCGCTTCGCCGACTCGATCGCCACGGCCAGGGCCTCGGGAGTCAGGTCCGCGCGGTCGGCAAGGGCCTGGGCGGCGAACACGTAACCAGCGGGATAGCCGGCGCGCGCATCCTCGGCATAGAGCTCGAGGTCGGTGCCGGTTCGCGCCGCCAGCTCCAATCCATGCTCGACCGGGCCGAACCCGATCGCGTAGAGGAAGGAGAGCTCGCGCAGGAGGGCCCTGCCCGCCGCCGTGTCGCCGTCCGGCCAATGCTCCCACTCCGGCATGACTCCGGGCGGCACCCGTTCCAGCCCGCTCAGCGCCTGTATCAACAGGTGGCCGCGCAGCAGCAGGGCGAGCTCGGTGTGGGCGTCGGGAATCTCCTCCGCCGACTCCTCCAGGAGATCCACGCCCTCGCCGCCTGGACGGCGAAACGCCAACGATACGGAGAGCTCGGTCGCGATCATCGCTCGCTCGACCGGATCCTCGAGCGCGCTCCGCACGGTGCGCAGCATCTCGATCCCCTCGGGATCGTCGGCGCGCAGAAGGGCATTTCCCAGCTCGCGGCTGACCGCCGGGCGGTCCCCCCTCGGCGGCGGCTCGCGAAGCGCGCGGCGCAGATAGCTGACCGCAGCGGCTGCGGCGCCGCGGCCGAGCGCAGCGGCCGCGGCGGAGCGCAGCTCGGAGACGGTCCACTCATCGCCCGCCGGCTCGGAAAGGAGCAGGTGCGCGGCGACCGTGTCGGCGTCGCCGCCGTCCTCGTCGAGGAGGCGGGCGGCTCTCGCGTGGTCGGCGGCGCGGCGCGACACCGGCAGCTCGCCGAGAACCGCGGCCCGGACCAGGGGGTGGGTGAAGCCGACCGGCTGGGCGTCGGAGAGCAGCCCGGCGACGACGAGGCGCTCGCAGGCATCGGCCACCGCGTCCGGGGAAAGGCCGCTCAGCGCCGCGATTCGCCGCGCCTCGGCGCCTGGCTCCAGCACGGCGATCGCCCGCGCGGCGGCCACGGCGCTCTCGCCGAGCCGCTTCAGGCGGGAGAGCACCGCTCGCGAGGCGCCCGCGCCCGCGATGCGAGCCAGGCGCTCGGCGCCCACCCGCTCGCCGTCCAGACGCTCGAGGTCGACGGCGCGCAGCAGCTCGATCAGGAGGAACGGGTTGCCACCCGTCACGTTTCTGGCAGCGGCGGCAAAGCCGTCGCTGCCTTCGTGCTCCGACTCCGCCAAGACCATGGTGGCGACTCCCTCGTCCGAGAGCGGCAGCGGCTCGATCGTCAGGGCGCCGGGCTCGCGGCGCAACTCGTCGAGCACCGATTCGTGCCCACCGGGCTCACCCGTGCGAACCGTGAGCGCCAGGGCGACGCTCGACTCGCCAAGGCGCCGGCCGATGTAGGCGAGAGCGTGCAACGACGCTAGGTCCGCCCACTGGGCGTCGTCGACGAGCAGCAGCAGGGGATTCGACTCGGCCAGCTCGGAGACCAGGCGGTGGAGCCCAAGCTGCGCTGCGAACGCATCCGCGTCCTCGCCGGGCGCCCTCGCCGGCTCGAAGACCCGGATCGGCGTGACTCCTCCCAGCAGCTCCTCGCGCCGCCCCGGCTCCGCCAGCAGCGGCTCGAACAGCTGCCGCACGACGCCGTAGGGGAAGTCGCGCTCGAACTCGCCGCCGCGGGCGTGGAGCACCCGCATGTCCGCTCCCTCTCCCAGCTCCGCGGCGGCGGCGAGCAAGGCGGTCTTGCCGGCGCCGGCTTCTCCCTCGATCGTCAAGAGGCCGGCTTCGCCGGAAGTCGCCGCGGCGATAACCCGCTCGATCGTCGCGAGCTCCTCCTCTCTCTCCAGCAGCCTCGTCGCCGGCATCGATGCTCGCGACGATCCTACGCCGCCTCCCCTGAGCTCAGGCGACCGCGACCGCGCTCTCGACTCCGGGCGTGAGCAGCAGTGCGATCGCCATCGCCAGCGCCCAGGGAGCTTCTTGGGTGACGGCGGCGCCCTCGTCGAGCAGCGCGGCGACGAGCGGCCCGTCCTCGTCGAGGCAGGAGCCGTCGCCCACCGTGAGCCGCGCCATCTCGACCATCTGCGCCGGGTCGCCGGCGCTGAGCTTGGCCGCGCCGGTCGCGATCAGCGCCGTGACGGCGCGGGCGGCAAGGGGCGAGGGGATGGCCTGAGGCGGTCCCGGCGCGGGGCCGGCGTCGGCCGCCGGCTCACCCGCGAGCAGGTTCTCGAGCTGGCCCCCCGCGACCAGCCCGATCGCCTCCGGCGGGAGGCCGGCGCCGCGCGCGCAGCGCACCGTGATCGCCAGGACCGTTTCGAGATCCATATATGGGGCGTCGCTGCCGAAGAGGATTCGCCCCGGCGGCACCAGCGAGAAGAGCGCGATCAGGTCGCTCGCATTCCACCAGGAGGTGTCGAAGAAGAGGTTCGGGTGGGAAGGGACCTCCTCCCAGAGCCAGCAGAGGTCGGAGATCGCGGCGTGGGCGAGGATGAGGGGGCACTCGCGATGCCGCTCGGCCAGGGTGAGGATCGCCGGGCCGAGCGAGCCGACGCCGAGCCCGGCGTGGATCAGGACCGGCGCCCGCGCCTCGGCGGCGACGGCGAGGATCGCTTCGACGCCGGGGTGCTCGAGCCGGAAGTCCTCCGAGCGGGGATGGAGCTTGATCCCCCTGGCGCCGGCGGCGAGCGCGTCCGTGGCTTGCGAGGCCACGCCCTCGACCCGAGGGTCGAGGCGGGCGAAGGGGATCAGCCGCTGCGGCGCCCGCCGGCACTCCTCCAGCACGCGCCGGTTCTCCGCCTCGTACCCGGTCCTCACGCAGAGCGGGAAGATGACCGAGCGGCCGCCGACCGCCTCGAGATCCCGCAGATGCTCCTCGCTGGTCCGCGTCGTGCCGTCGACGTCGGCGCCGGTGTGGGCATGGATGTCGAGGGGGGCGGCGCCATCGAGCGCCGCCAGCTCGGCCCGGATCGCCGTGCGCAGGCTCAACGCCTCGGCGCGGCCCCGTTGCGGGGCAGCTCGAAGCAGCCGGCCAGCTCGCGCTGCATCCAGACGTCCATGCCCGAAGGGCAGAGCAGCGCCATCTGCGAGGCGACCGAGAGCGCCTGGGACATCTCGCCCCCGACGCGCCTGACCCGCCGGCCGCCTTTCGCACTTCTTCCGTGACGCAGTTGGAATCGCATGGCCCGATGGTCGGCGTTCGGGCTGCGGCTCGCATCAGGGCAGCACCCTGATCTTTGGTTGGGCGGCGCTTGAAAGAGACGGGAATGGGTAGAAATAAGAAAGCTGACGCACTCCCTGCCGGGGAGCCGGGCTCGCGATCGATGCAGGCCCGGCTCTCCTCGTTTTACGGCCGTTTGAGCCTGCGCTCGGGCGGGGTAGCAGCCCGGGCATGGGGACTGAGGAGACGCGGGGCGCTTCCGAGCTTGACTCGCACCGGTTCGGCGCCTCGCCGCCGCTCTCGCTGGGCGTCGAGGAGGAGCTGCTGCTGGTCGACGACGACCTCGGGCTGACGACGACGAGCGAAGCGGTGCTCGAACGGGTTCCGCCGCAGCTCGCCGGGCGCGTCTCGTCGGAGATCTTCACCGAACAGATCGAGGTCAAGACCGGCGTCTGCCACGGTCCCGGCCAGGTCTTGGAGGAGCTCGACCAGGCGAGGCGGGCCATCGAGGAGATCGGCTTTCCCCTGCTCGCGGTCGGCCTCCATCCAGCCGCCCCGGCCGGCAGGGCCAAGCTGGTCGAGAAGCCGCGCTACGAAGTCGTCCGCGAGGACTTCGGCGACCTGCTCGCCAACCCCCCATGCGGCCTCCACGTCCACGTCGGCATGCCCGACCCAGACACCGCCGTGCGCCTCGCCAACGCCTTCCGCCTCTACCTGCCGGTTTTGCAGGCGCTGAGCGCCAACTCGCCCTTCCGCGAGGGAGCGGACTCCGGCCACGCCAGCGCCCGCACCTCGGTGGTGCGGGCCTACCCGCGCTTCCAGGTGCCGCGGCTCTTCCGCGACTACGAGGACTTCTGCCGCGTCGCCGACCAGCTGATCGCCGCCGCCGGGGTCGACGACTACACCTACATATGGTGGGACGTCCGCCCCCACCCGAAGCTGGGCACGGTCGAGGTGCGCGCGCTCGACGTGCTGACCGACGTCGCCGCCTCTGCCGCGATCGCCGGGCTGATCCAGGCGATCGCGGCGAAGGAGCTCGAGGACCCGACACCACCCGTGCTCTACCGGGAGGCGCTCGAGGAGTCCTACTTCCAGGCGGCGAGCCACGGCCTCGACGCCGAGATCGTCCTCGACGACGACTCGCCGGAACCGGCCAGGGAGGTCGCCCGCCGCGTCCTCGACTCGACTCGCCCCTACGCCCGCGACCTCGGCGACGAGGACAGCTTCGAGGAGCTGGAGCGAGTCCTGCGCGAGGGCAACGGCGCCGACAGCCAGCGCCGGGTGCACCGGGAGCGCGGCATGGAAGGGCTGCTCGGCGACCTCGCCGAGCGCACGCTGCCCTGACCGAGCAGCATCAGGCCTTGTCGCGGCGCCGCTCGTCGCGGCGGTGGCGGCGGACGACGGGGGCGACGTAGCCGATCAGGGCGCCGATCGCGACGGCGACCAGCAGGGTGATGATCAGCGGGGCGTCGATCGTGACGAAGAGGACGTCGACCCTGACCTGCTGGGAGTTCTGCAGGGCGACGATGAGGACGAGGGCGATGAGGATCCCGACCGCCCAGGTGCGCCAGCTGGTCTGCTTCTCGTTGGCAGGCATGCCCAGGGACCACGCTACCGTTACCCGGTGGCGCATTCACCCTCGTGGCCAGCCGCCTCGTACGAGGAATGGAGAGAGACCTGCGACACGCTGCACGCGCACACTCAGGTCCTCGGCAAGCTCGCGGCCGAGCTGGCCCCGCCGGAGCCGCAGCTCCAGCATGCGGCGCTGCGACTGACGGCGCGCGGCTGGGAGACGGCGCCGCTGCCGGCGCCGGACGGCTCGGGCGCGCTCGCCGTCGCCCTCGACCTGCGCAGCCACCAGGCAGTGGCCGAGCACAGCGACGGCCGCGAAGTGCGGATCGACCTGATCCCCAACCGCGCCGCCGGCGAGGTGACGCGCGAGCTGCTGCAGGCGGTCGGCGACATCGGCGGCCCGGTCGAGATCGACCCGACCCCGCAAGAGGTCTCGTGGACCATGCCGCTCGACGAGGACGAGGAGCACGCAACCTACGACCCCGACCAGGTCGCCTCCTACTTCGCCGCCGCCACCCAGGCCGCCCGGGTGCTCGCCGCCTTCCGGGCTCCCCACCCGGGCCGTTCGACGCCGGTCAACGCCTGGTGGGGCTCCTTCGACCTCGCGGTCAGCCTCTTCGAGGCCGACGAGGAGGTCGCCGTCGGCTGGTGGCCGGGCGACGAGCGCCACGAACGGGCCGCCTTCTACGCCTACGTCCGCCCTGCGCCGCCGGGCTTCGCGGAGGCCGCGATCGAGCCGGCCGCAGCGAGCTGGGACGACGCCCTCGGCGAGTACCTGCTCGAGTGGGACGACGTCCGCGCCAGCGACGACCCGCACGCCTTCGCGCTCCAGTTCGCCCGCTCGGCGCTCATGGCGCGATAGTCGGAATATGTCCGACTAAGGCGACAATCCATGAGCTTAAACGTCACCATCCGCCGCGCGACCAGCTCCGACGCCGACGAGATCGGCCGTCTCCTGCACGATTTCAACACCGAGTTCGACGAACCCACTCAACCCGCCGCGGTCCTCGCCGAGCGCGCGGCCGGGTTCATCGAGGACGGCACGCTGATCTTTCTCTTTGCCGGCGACGGCCCCGACGGGCTCGCCCAGATGCGCTACCTGCGCACGATGTGGGACAGGGGGCTCAGCGCCTACCTGGAGGAGCTCTACGTCGTCCCGGAGCTGCGCGGCAGGGGCGCCGGCCGAGCCCTGCTGGAGGCCGCGATGGAGACGGCCCGCGCCGCCGGCGCCACCCACATGGACCTCAACACCGGCGAGACCGACACGGCGGCCCGCGCCCTCTACGAGAGCGCCGGCTTCACCAACCGCGAAGGCGAACCCGACGGCCCCTCGATGCTCTACTACGAGCGCGAGCTCTGACGAGGACTGCATTCTCCGTCCCACGGACGGAAAATGCAGTCCTCGTCGCCTCGGTTGAGGACCTAGACCCGGGCGCGCCCGTGGTGATGGCCGCCGTCCACGCGGCGCATCACGAAGCCGGCGAGGAGCAGGACGACGATGACGCCGATCAGGGCGCTGACGATGCCGCCCAGGTCGAAGGCGTCGTCGTCGCCGATCCCGAGGCCGGCGGTGAAGACCGCCCAGCCGAGCGCGGCGCCGACCAGGCCCAGCAGGATCGAGACCAGCCACGAGCGCGGCCCGCGCATGCCCTCGAACACGTCGTTGGGGACCAGCGCCCTTCCGATCGCGCCGGCAATAAGTCCGAGCAGCAGTGCTCCGATCATCGTTGAACCTCCTCCTCCTCACCTGGCCACTTCCCGGTGAGCCGCGCGAAGCCGCCGCGGACACCGTGGTCGACCAGTCCTTTGGTCAAGCGAAAGATCGCGCCCTCGATCAGCAGCGCCGGGATCAGCTTCGCGTAGCGGATCCGACGCTGATCGGGCTCGGGCGGCTCCTCTTCGTCGAAGATCGCCCAGAGCCGCTCGAACCCCTTCTGGGCAATCAATCCGGCAAGCAGCCCGGCGACGATCCCTATCGGGGCGAAGATCAGCTTCATCGCAGCTCCGACAAGACAGAGCGCTCGTAGAAGTCGAAGAAGCCCTCCTGGTCGGGCCCGACCTGATGCACGTAGACGTGGTCGTAGCCGGCGTCGATGAACTCGCGGATCGCGGCGAGGTGGCGCTCGGGGTCGGGGCCGCAGACGACGCTCTCGGCGATGTCCTTCTCCTCGACCAGCTCGGCGGCCTCTTCGAAGTGGGCGGGCAGCGGCAGTTCGAGGAAATGACTGCCGCTGACGGCGGCGTTCGGCCACCACTCGAGCGCCGTGCGCTTCGCCTCCTCCTCGTCCTCGGCCCAGCAGACGTGGAGCTGCCCGTAGGTCGGCTTGCCCTCGCCGCCGTTTTCGCGGAAGCGCTCGACCGAGTCGGCCTTCGGCGCCGTGGCGACGAGCCCGTCGCCGGCGCGGGCGGCCAGGTCGACCGAGCGGTCGCCGGCGACCGCGACCAGGATCGGCGGCGGCTCGTCCGGCAGCGAGTAGATGCGGGCGTTCTCGACCCGGTAGTAGTCGCCACGGTGCGACTTGAGCCCGCCCTCCCAGAGCCCGCGGATGATCTCGATCGCCTCCTCGAGCCGGGCTTGGCGCTCGCGCACCGGCGGCCAGCGTTCGCCGAGGACGTGCTCGTTGAGGTTCTCGCCACTGCCGACGCCGAGCGAGAAGCGGCCCGGCAGCAACGCCGCCGCGGTTGCCGCGGCGTGGGCGACGATCGCCGGGTGGACGCGGAAGGTCGGGCAGGTGACCCCGGTCAGCAGCCGCAGTCGCTCGGTCCGCTGCGAGATCGCCCCCAGGACGCCCCAGACGAAGGGGCTGTTGCCCTGCTTGTCGATCCAGGGATGGAAGTGGTCCGAGATCCCGGCGAAGGAGAACCCGACCTGCTCGGCGCGCTCGGCCAACCCGACCAGGGCCTCCGGGCCCTGCTCCTCGCTGGAGAGCGTGTAGCCGATCTCCGCCATCAGGGCTTCAGCAGGACCTTGACGGCGCCGTCGCGCTTCTCCTGGAACATCTCGTAGCTCGTCGGCGCCTCCTGGAGCGGCACTTTGTGGGTGGCGAAGCCGTCGACGCCGAGCGGGTCCTCGTCGCTCAGCAGGGGCATGATCTCGTCGACCCACCGCTTCACGTTCGCCTGGCCCATCCGCAACTGGACCTGCTTGTCGAACAGGGTCAGCATCGGCAGCGGGTCGGCCATGCCGCCGTAGACGCCGATCAGCGAGATCGTGCCGCCGCGGCGGACGATCTCGATCGCCAGGTGCAGGGCGCTGAGGCGATCGACCCCCGCCCGTTCCATTAGCTTCGCCGCCAGCGCGTCGGGGAGGAAGCCGACGAGGTTGTGGGCGAGCTTGCCGACCGGGGCGCCGTGCGCCTCCATCCCGACCGCGTCGATCACCGAGTCCGGGCCGCGACCGCCGGTCATCCCCCGAATCGTCTCGACGATGTCGTCCTCGGCGCTCAGGTCGAGCGCCTCGACCCCTCGTTTGCGGGCGCGCTCGAGGCGCTCGGGCACGAGGTCGACGCCGATCACCGTCTCGACCCCACGCTGCAGGGCGATCCGGCAGGTCATGTCGCCGATCGGCCCGAGCCCGAGGACGACGACGCTGCCGCCCTTCGGCACGTCCGCGTACTCGAACGCCTGCCAGGCGGTCGGCAGCACGTCGGAAAGGAAGACGAAGCGCTCGTCCGGCGGGCCGTGGGGAACCTTGATCGGCCCGTACTGCGCCTGCGGCACCCGCAGGTACTCGGCCTGACCGCCGGGCACCTCGCCGTAGAGCTTGGTGTAGCCGAAGAGCGCCGCGCCCATCCCCTGGTCGCGGACCTGGGTGGTCTCGCACTGGGTCTGCAGGCCCTGGCCGCACATGAAGCAGTGGCCGCAGGCGATCTGGAAGGGAATGACGACGCGATCCCCCGGCTCCAGCGTGCTCACCTCGCCGCCGACCTCCTCGACCACGCCCATCGGCTCATGGCCGAGGATGTCGCCCTCGCCCATGAACGGGCCCATCACCTCGTAGAGGTGGAGGTCGGAGCCGCAGATCGCGGTGGTGGTGATTTTCACGATCGCGTCCGTGGGGTCCTGGATCGCCGGATCCGGCACCTCGTCGACCCGGACGTCGCGCTTGCCGTGCCACGTCACTGCCTTCATCGCCATCTCCCAGCGTTCGCTGTCATGTGTGCGGCAGCTACCCCCGGCCCATGAGGCGGAAACAGAGGCCGGACCGAGGAGCTGCTCGACCCGGAGCGTCATTTCACCGAGCCGCGGGGAGAGCCGAGTCGGAGTGCCCTGCCGAGGGTCACTACCGGTACCTGATCGAGAGGGATGTGGGGGTTGAAAGTTTGGAAAACGGGGGTATCGAGTCGGCATGAACCACGAAGGCCGCCTCGCCTGGATCTTCGGCTCCTCGCGCAGCGGCAGCACCTGGCTGCTGCGGATGCTCGCCGAGCTGCGCGGGGTGGTGCCGATCGACGACCCTCACCTCGGCCACCACCTCGGCGTCTGGCGACCGATCCCACTGGCCTGGGCCGCCTGCGAGGACCCGCCCGAGCTGACCACCCTGCTCGAGCTCAAGTCCGAGGAGCCGGACTACTTCTTCTCCGAGCGCTATCGCGACAGCTGGTGGGAGCCGCTGCGGGAGCTGATCGCGGCCAGGTTCGAGGCGCAGGCCATCGGCACGCACCGCCGTCTCCCCGCCGCCCCCACCTACGTGATCAAGGAGCCGGGCTCGCACGCGGCGCCGCTGCTCGCCGAGCTCTTCCCCGAATCGAAGCTGATCTTCCTCCTCCGCGACGGCCGCGACGTCGTCGACTCCTGGCTCGCCGCCTACCAGGACGGCACCTGGGCGATCCAGAAAGGCGCCTTCCCGGTCGCCCCGGAGGGACGCCTGCCGCTGATCCGCTGGCTCTCCGAAGTCTGGGCCTTCCGCTGCCGCGCCGTCCAGCAAGCGTTCGAGACGAGACCGCCCGGGAGCCGTGTGCTGATCCGCTACGAGGAGCTGCGCGAGCAACCGCTCGAGGGCATGGAGGCGGTCTGCGAGATGCTCGATCTCGACCGCGCTTGGTTGCCGGAGGCGGTCGCGCGGCACGGTTTCGAGCAGTTGCCGGCCGCGGCGCGTGGGCCGAAACAGGAGACACGGATCGCCCGCCCCGGCGCCTGGCGCGAGAACCTCTCGCGGAACGAGCAGGAGGCGATGCACGCGGTAATGGGCAAGACGCTCGAGCGGTTCGGCTACGGAGGAGCCGGCGTCGAGTCCCGAATCGCGTCGGTCGTCTGATGGCGACCTCGGCCGCCGAGTTCCTGCCGCCGCGCAGCCGCAGGCTGCCGGCGCTGCGCAAAGCCGCCGCCGGCTGCCGCGGCTGCGACCTCTGGAAGGACGCCACGCAGACGGTCTTCGGCCGCGGGCCCGAGCGCTCCGAGCTGATGCTGGTCGGCGAGCAGCCCGGCGACCGCGAGGACGTCGAGGGCGAGCCCTTCGTGGGGCCTGCCGGAGGCCTGCTGGGGCGGGCTCTGGGCGAGGCCGGGATCGAGCGCGACGCGGTCTACCTGACCAACGCCGTCAAGCACTTCAAGTGGAAGCCGCGGGGCAAGCGCCGCCTGCACCAGACCCCCCGGGCGGGCGAGGTCGCCGCCTGCCGGCCCTGGCTGGAGGCGGAGATCGAGGCGGTAGAGCCGCGCGCCCTGCTGGCGCTCGGCGCGACGGCGGCGCGATCGGTATTCGGCCCCTCGGTGAGGGTCACGCGCGACCGCGGCCAGCTGCTGGAGACGCCGCTGGCGCCGCTCGCCTCGGTGACGATCCATCCCTCGGCGATCCTGCGCGAACGTGGCAGAGAGGATCGCGAGGACGCCTTCGCCGGTCTCGTCGAGGACCTCGAAGCGATCGCCGCAGCGCTGAAGAAGACCGTGGCCTGATGGCAGAGCGAGCGAAGCCGAGCGGCCGGCTGCGCCGCTCCGACTGCTCCGGGGAGGGGATCCGCCGGGGCCGGCGCGGCGGCGGCTTCACCTACCTCGACCCCGGGGGAGAGCGGATCGACGATGAGGAGGCGCTGGCGCGGATCCGCGAGCTGGCGATCCCCCCGGCCTGGCAGGACGTCTGGATCTGCCCCGATCCGCTCGGCCACATCCAGGCGACCGGGATCGACGCCGCCGGGCGCAAGCAGTACCTCTACCACTCGCGCTGGCAGCGGCGGCGGGCGGAGCGCAAGTTCGAGGCGGTGCGCGAGTTCGCCGCCGAGCTGCCGGCCCTGCGCCGGGTCGTGGCACGCGACCTGAAGCTGAAGGGGATGCCGCGCGAGCGGGCGCTCGCCTGCGCCGTGCGCCTTCTCGACCTCGGCTTCTTCCGCATCGGCGGCGAGGAATACGCCGAGACCAACGAGAGCTTCGGGGTGGCGACCGTCCGCCGCGAGCACGTCACGGTCGGCGACGGCGAGGTCGTCTTCGACTTCCCGGCCAAGAGCGGGCAGCGCCGCGTGCAGTCGATTCGCGACGAAGCGGTGCGGCGGGCGATCGAGAAGATGCGTCGCCGGCGAAGCGGGCCCGAGGACCTGCTCGCCTTCCGCGAGGACGGCGCCTGGCGCGACGTCCGCTCCGAGGAGGTCAACGCCTACATCCAGGAGCACGCCGGCGAGCGCTTCTCGGCCAAGGACTTCCGCACCTGGCACGGGACGGTGCTCGCCGCGGTCGAGCTCGCCGGTCATCCCCCGCCGCGCACGAAGACAGCCGCCAAACAGGCGATTCGCGAAGCGGTCGGCGAGGTCGCCGAGGCGCTCGGCAACACGCCGGCGGTCTGCCGCAGCTCCTACATCGACCCGCGCGTGCTCGACCGCTTCCGCGACGGCGTCACGATCGACCCTCCACGTAGCCGCAACGGCCGGCTCGGGCCACGGGCGAGAGCACGGATCGAGCGCGAAGTCCTGGACCTGGTTCGCCCCCGGAGCAACGGGTAAAGGAGGGCCATGTACATCATCCCGATCGTCGTCCTAGCCCTGGTCATCGTCGTCGGCTCCTTCTGGTCGCCGATCTTCGCCCTGATCGTCGCCGTGCCGCTGTTCGCGCTCTTCCTCGCCTATGTCGGCTTCAGCCGCCGCTCGGACCAAAAAGCGGACCTGGCGCGAGAAGCACCGGGAAATGCTGAGGAGACCCATGAGCCGCATGGCGGAATCTGGGGCGAGAAGAGCGCTTGAGACTCTCCTCGGACCCGAGCAACCTGCTCGCCATCTACCTCGACGACCATCTGGCCGGGGCCACTGGGGGAGTCGAGCTGGCGCGCCGGCTGGCCGCCAGCAACCAAGGGGACGAGGACTTCGGCTCGCCGCTGGCGCAGCTATGCGCCGAAATCGAAGCCGACCGGGCGACGCTCGACCGGCTGGCAAAGCGACTCGATGCCCATCGCAACCCGATCAAGCCGGTCGGCGCCTGGGTCGGCGAGAAGCTCGGCCGCCTCAAGCTGAACGGCCAGTTGCGCGGCTACTCGCCGCTGAGCCGCCTGGTCGAGTTGGAGGCGCTGGCGATCGGCGTCAACGGAAAGCTGCGGCTGTGGACCGCGCTCGAGCAGACGCTCGGCGACCGCCTTCCCGATTTCGACTTCAAGCAACTGGGCGAACGGGCGGCGCGTCAGCGCAGCGCGATCGAGGAGCTCCACCTCGAGGCCGCCGGTCGCGCCCTGCCGACTGGAGGTGAGTCCGATGGTCGCAACGCATAGGCCGCTTGCCGTCGTCACCGGGGCGTCGAGCGGGATCGGCTTCGAGCTGGCGAGAGTCTTCGGCGAGAACGGGTTCGACCTGCTGATCGCCGCCGAGGACGCGGAGCTGACCGCGGCGCTCGAATCGCTCGAGGGGAGCGCGCCGACCGAGGTGCGGGCGCACCGCGTCGACCTCGCCACCGAGGAGGGGGTGACCGAGCTCTACGAGCACATCCTCGCCACCGGCCGCCCGGTCGAGGCGCTGGCGCTCAACGCGGGGATGGGCGCCGGCGGCGCCTTCGCAAGGGGGACCGAGCTGGGCGACGAGCTGCGCCTGATCGACCTCAACGTGCGCTCGACCGTCCACCTCTGCAAGCTCGTGCTCGCCGACATGCTCGAGCGCGACCACGGGCGGATCCTCGTCACCTCCTCGATCGCCTCGACCATGCCGGGCCCCTTCCAGGCCGTCTACAACGCGTCCAAGTCCTTCGTCCAGTCCTTCGCGCTGGGGCTCCGCAACGAGTTGAAGGACACCGGCGTCACCGTCACCTCGTTGATGCCGGGGCCAACCGAGACCGAGTTCTTCGAACGTGCCGAGATGGAGGACACCAAGGTCGGCGCGGAAGAGAAGGACGACCCCGCCGAGGTCGCCCGCCAGGGCTTCGAGGCGCTGATGGCCGGCAGGGAGAAGGTCGTCGCCGGCTCCTTCATGAACAAGGTCCAGGCCGTCGCCGGCCGCTTCCTCCCCGACAGCTTCAAGGCCGAGCGCCACCGCCAGATGGCGGAACCGGGCTCGGGTTGACTCGTTTGAGACCATACGAACACACGTTCGTATGGTCGCCTGTGTCCTCATCCCGCGTTTTTCGCTAAGGGTCGCGTCCCCCGATCGGATCGGCGAGGCGATCGCGCTGGCGCCGCCGCCGGGAGGACGGCAGGCGGTGGGCGAGGCCTCGAAGGCGGCGGAAGCGGCGGGGGTTCGGGCCGAGATGCGCCTCGGCGAGGCGCTCGCCCGCTGTCCCGAGCTGGGCCTGATCACGGCCGACCCGGACCGGGTCGCCGAGCTCTGGGACGAGCTGCTGGCGCGGCTGGAGGGGATCGGCGCCGCGGTCGAGTCCGAGCGTCCCGGCGAGGCCTTCTTCGCGGTCGACGGATTGGTGGGGATCCACGGCGGCGAGGCGAACGGGGTGATCGCGGCCGCCCGCGAGGCGGTCGCGAGGCCGGTGCGGATCGCGGTCGCGCCCAACCGCTTCGCCGCCTTCGCCGCCGCCGGGCGGGGCTCGCGCCTGCCCCGCGCCGCCAGGGACGAGGCGGCGATCGTCCCGCCCGGCGCGCTGCTCGAGTTCCTCGCCCCGATTCCGGTCTCGACCCTGACCGCCCGACTCGGTGTAGGCGACGCCGAGGCGAGCGAGCTGGTCGTCGCGCTCAAGCGGCTCGGGCTGCGCACGCTCGGCAGGCTGGCGGCGCTCTCCCCCGCCCAGGCCGCCGACCGTTTCGGAGCGCTCGGCCTGCGGGCGCTCGGCCTCGCCCGCGGCGAGGACACACCGCTGCGCCCGCGGTCGCCGCGCGAGCGGCTGGCGGCCGAGATCGAGCTGCCCGAGGGAACCGCGGGGCCGCAGCTGGATCGCGCCGTGGCGCTGCTGGTCGACCGGCTGCTCGCCGCCCCCCAGCGCAGGCAGCGCACGGTGCTGGCGCTGCGCCTCTCCGCCCTGCTCGTCAGCGGCGGCAGCTGGAGCGTCGAGCAGGGGCTCGGCCGCCCGACCGCCTCGGCGCGGACGCTCGCCTCGCTGCTGACGCCGCGCCTGGAGGCGCTGCCGGAGCCGGCGAGCGCGCTGCGCCTGCGGGCGACCGCCCTGGGGCCGGCGGCGGCCGACCAGCTCGAGCACTCGCTCGGCGGACGGGCGCCGCGGCGGGGGCGGCTGGCGGCGGCGGTACGGGAGGTGCGGGCGGCGGCGGGCGCCGAGGCCCTGCTCAAGGTGGTCGAGGCCGACCCGCGCTCGCGAGTGCCGGAGCGCCGCGCCTTCCTTGCTCCCTACCCGGAGTCGTGAGCCGCGCCCGCCGCATCTACGCTCCGCACGGGGCACGGGTCGAGACCGGTGAGGACGGTAGGCCGCGAACCGTCGACATGGTCGCGGTCGAGGCGGTCCGCGAGGAGTGGGTGGTCGAGGACCGCTGGTGGACCGGCCGTCTCCTGCACCGCCACTACTACGAGCTGGTCCTCGCCAACGGCCGCAACGTCACCGTCTTCCTCGACGCGCGGACCGGGCGCTGGGCCCGCCAGCCAGCCTGATGACCGCCGCGCCCTACGCCGAGCTGCACGCTCACTCCGCCTTCTCCTTCCTCGACGGCGCCTCGACCCCGCTCGAGCTGGCCGCGGCGGCGGCGGAGCTCGGCTACGAGGCGATCGCCCTGACCGACCACGACGGGATCTGGGGGTCGATGGAGTTCGCCCGCGCCTGCAAGGACTTCGGGGTCCGCGCGATCACGGGGACAGAGGTGACGGTGGCGCCGCCATCGGGGGGGCTCGCCCACCTCACGCTCCTGGTCGAGACGCCAGGGGGCTACCGCAACCTCTGCCGGCTGCTGACCGCGGCCCACTCCCACACCCGTGACGGGGCGCAGCGGACCGCCGGACAACCGAGCGTCACCTTCGAGCAGGTGGAGGAACACGCCGAGGGGCTGGTCTGCCTCTCCGGGTGCGCACGCGAGGGCGCAGTCGCCGGCGCCTGGGAGCGGGGAGACCCGGCGACGGGAGCGGCGCTGGCGCGGCGCCTGCTGGGCGCCTTCGGGCGGGAGCGCTTCCGGGTCGAGCTGCAGCGCCCCTATGAGCGTCGCGACCTGGCGCGCAACCGCTGGCTCGCGCAGCTGGCCGGGCGGCTCGGCGTGCCCTGCCTGGCGACCGGCAACGCCCACTACCACCACCGCTCCCGCGCGCACCTGCAGGACGCCCTCGTCGCCGTCCGCCACGGCGTCGGCCTCGACGAGTCCGGGCCGCTGCGGCGCGGCAACTCGACCGCGGCGCTCGTCTCCCAGGCGGGGATCGCCCGCCGCTTCGCCGAGCATCCCGAGGCCGTGGCCGAGGCGGCGCGGCTCGCCGGGCGGCTGCGCTTCGACCTCACCGAGGAGCTCGGCTACAGCTATCCCGGCGCCGAGAACGAAGACGCCGACCGCGAGCTGGCCGAGGTCTGCCGGGCCCTGCTCGCCGAGCGCTACGCCGGCCGGCGCGACCGGCAGGCGGCCGAGGCCCGGCTGGAGGAGGAGCTGGCGACGATCCGCGGCCTCGGCCTCTCGGGCTTCTTCCTCCTGCACCGCGACCTGCTCGAGCTGGCGCGCGAGGTCGCGGTGCAGGTGCGCGGCCGCAGCGCCGTCCGCGCCAAGCTGCCGCCGGGGCGAGGCCGCGGCTCCAGCGTCAGCTCGATCGTCTGCTACCTGACCGGCCTCTCCCACATCGACCCGGTCGAGAGCAAACTCTTCGCCGGGCGCTTCCTCAACGACGAAGTGAAATCGATGCCCGACATCGACCTCGACTTCCCGCGCGACATCCGCGAGAAGCTGATCCCCGAGGTCCACCGCCGCTACGGCGACGAGCACTCGGCGCTGGTCGCCGCCTTCCCCACCTACCGGCCGCGCGGCGTCGTCCGCGACCTCGGCAAGGCGCTCGGCCTGCCGCCGGGGGAGATCGAGCGGGTGGCGGGAATGGTCGGCTTCCACGAGCGCACGATCGAGATCGATCGCGACGTCGCCGCCGCGATCGGCGCCGAGCGGGCGGCCTCGCCGCGCTGGCGGGCGCTGGTCGAGCTCAGCGAGGACGCCCTCGGCCTGCCCCGCCACGCCTCCCAGCATCCAGGTGGCATCGTGATCTCGACCAAGCCGCTGATCGACGTCTGCCCGGTCGTGCCGGCGGCGATGGAGGGGCGCCAGATCGTGCAGTGGGACAAGGACTCCTGCGGCGACGCCGGCTTCCTCAAGATCGACCTGCTGGGACTGGGGATGCTCTCCGCGGTCGAGCGCTGCGTGGTCGAGATCGAGCGCGCTCGGGGAGAGGAGGTCGACCTCTCGCGCATCCCGATCGACGACGCCGACACCTACAGGTCGATCCACGCCGCCGAGACGACCGGCGTCTTCCAGATCGAGAGCCGCGCCCAGATGCAGATGCTGCCGCGCACGCGGCCGGAGAACCTCGACGATCTCACCGTCCAGGTCGCCCTCGTCCGCCCCGGCCCGATCCAGGGCGGCGCCGTCCACCCTTATATAGAGCGCCGCCAGCGGCTGCGCGAGGATCCCGCCTACGAGCCGCCCTGCGAGCACCCGCTGCTGAGGCCGGTGCTCGCAGACACCCTCGGCACGATCGTCTTCCAGGAGCAGGTGATCGAGGTCGCCATGCACCTGGCCGGCTTCACCTCAGCGCAGGCCGAGGGCCTGCGGCGGGCGATGAGCCGCAAGCGCTCCGCGGAGGAGATGAGCAAGTACCACGACCTCTTCGCCGCCGGCGCCAGGGAGAAGGGCGTCCCGGCCGCGACCGCCGAGAGCGTCTGGGGGCAGATCCAGGGCTTCTCCGGCTTCGGCTTCCCCAAGGCGCACTCGGCCGCCTTCGGCCTGCTCGCCTACCAGTCGGCCTGGCTGCGCGAGCACTACGCGCCGGAGTTCCTCTGCGCGCTGCTCAACGAGCAGCCGATGGGCTTCTACCCGCCCGACGCGCTCGTCCACGAGGCGCAGCGACGCGGGGTCAGGATCGCGCCGCCGGCGGTCAACGGCAGCGGCGTCCGCTGCCGGGCCGAGCGCGAGCGCGGCGGCATGGTCGTGCGCATCGGCCTCGGCTACGTCAAGGGGGTGCGCGAGGAGGAGATGGAGGCGCTGGTCGGCGAGCGCGAGCGCGGTGGCCCGTACCGGACGATCGCCGAGCTCGCCTCGCGCTCGGGCGCCGGCCGCGAGGGGCTCGAGCTGCTCGCCTGGGCCGGCGCCCTCGACGGCCTCACCCACCGCCGCGAGGGCTCCTGGGACCTCGGCGTGGCGGGAACGCCACGGGGGCCCGCGGCCAACCGGCAGCTGCCCCTGCCGCTCGGCCCGCCGCCGGCGCCGGAGCTGGAGGCGATGACTTCCTGGGAGGAGGTGATCGAGGACTACCGCTCGACCGGGATCAACCTCGGCCGCCACCCACTCTCCCTGCTGCGCGAGGGGCTCGGCGAGGAGGTGACATCGAGCTCGGGGCTGGCGCGGATGCAGGACGGGGCCACGGTCGAGGTCGCCGGCATGGTCGTCGCCCGCCAGCGGCCGCAGACCGCAAAGGGAATCGTCTTCATGCTGCTCGAGGACGAGCGCGGCACGGTCAACCTGATCGTGCCGCCGCCGGTCTACGAGCGCCGCCGCGCCGTCGTCCGCACCTCGCCGCTCGTCCGCGCCCGCGGCCGGCTCGAGCGCCGCGAAGGCGTCGTCAACCTGCTCGTCGCCAAGCTCGCCCCGATCGAGTGGAGCCCGCCGGCCAGGGACGCCGAGGTGCGACCGATCGAACCCCGCCCCACCCGGCAGAGCACCCGCGCCCAAGCCGTCGCCGAGCTCCGCGCCGTCGCCCCCGCCGGCCACAGCTGGGGCCGCCGCGCCGGCTGAGCTTCCTTCATATTCGTGCGGTGACAGCGAAGCCGAACCCGGAGCAGCAGCGCGACTGGTCGCTCCGGGCCGCCCGTGCGGGCGACGCTGCCGAGCTGGCGGCGCTGGTCGACGCGGCATACGGGCACTACGTCGAGCGGATCGGCATGAAGCCGGGGCCGATGACCGACGACTACACGGTGGTGATCCGCGACCGCGAGGTGACTGTCGCCGAGAGCGAGGGGGCGATCGTCGGCGCGATCGTGCTCGGCCCCGGCGAGGAGGGCTTCACGATCGACAACGTCGCCGTCCATCCCAAGCGCCAAGGCGAGGGCATTGGCCGGGCCCTGCTCGAGCTCGCCGAGGCCGAGGCGCGCGCCGGCGGGCACGACGCTGTCCACCTCTACACGCACGAGAAGATGACCGAGAACCAAGCCCTCTACGCCGGCCTCGGCTACGCCGAGTACGAACGCCGCGAGGGGGATGGCTTCGCGCGCGTGTTCATGCGCAAGCGGCTCGCCTGAAGTGTCGCCGCAGGCCGGCGGGGGTAGACGAAGGGGGTGCAGGGCTACGCCCCTCCCGACGAGCGCCCGCCGCTCCTCCCCTTCGCCGTGCTGGTCGGCCTCTTCAACGCGCTCTTCGGCGGCGCGCTGCTGGCGGCGAGGCGCAGTGGGCGGCAGCTGCCGGCGCGGATCGGCCCCTACGACGTCGCCTCGATCGGGATCGCCTCGCACAAGGTCAGCCGTCTGATCGCCAAGGACAAGGTGACCAGCCCGCTGCGGGCGCCGTTCACCGAGCTCGAAGAAAAGGGCGGCCCGGCGGAGCTCGAGGAGCGCTCACGGGGCAAAGGCTTCCGCAAGGCGATCGGCGAGCTCCTGGTCTGCCCATATTGCCTTGGCCTCTGGGTTGTTGCCGCTTTTTCGCTCGGCCTGCTCTTCGCACCGCGGCTGACCCGCTTCCTCGTCGCGGTCTTCTCGGCGTTGACCCTCTCCGACTTCCTCCAGATCGCCTACAAGGCCGCCGAGGAAAAGGGCCTCGGCTGAGGTCGCCGATGCCGCGGCCGCTGGAGCAGGCGGTGGTGGCGATCACCGGCGCATCGAGCGGCATCGGCCACGCCGCCGCGCTGCGCTTTGCCCGCCGCGGCTCCTCGCTGGCGCTCTGCGCCCGCGATCCCAAGTCGCTGGAGCAGGTCGCTCGCGAGTGCGAGGCCGCCGGCGCCGACGTCCTGCACCGTCCGCTCGACGTCGGCGACGAAGCTGCGGTCGAGGCCTTCGCCGCCGCCGCGGTGGAGCGCTTCGGCCGGATCGACGTCTGGGTCAACAACGCCGGCGTGATCGCCTACGGCGAGTTCCTCGAGATTCCCGCCGACGTCTTTCGTCGCGTCGTCGAGACCAACCTGATGGGTCAGGTGCACGGCGCCCGCGCTGCGCTGCGGCGCTTCCGCGCGCAGGGCTCAGGCGTGCTGATCAACATGTCCTCGGTCTGGGGACGCGTCAGCTCGCCCTACGTCTCCCCTTACGTCGTCAGCAAGAACGCGGTACGCGCCCTCTCGGAATGCCTGCGCGGCGAACTCGTCGAGGAGCCGGGGATCCAGATCACGACCATGGTCCCGCAGGCGATCGACACACCGATCTTCGAGCACGGCGCGAATTACTCCGGCCGCCGCATCCGGCCGATCCCGCCGGTGATCTCGCCGGAGGAGGTCGCCAAGGGGATAGAGCAGTGCGCCGAATCGCCGAAGCGGGAGGTCAACTACGGGCGCGCCGGACGCATGCTCGAGGTCGTCTACGCGGTCGCGCCGGCGCTCTACCGGCGGTTCGCGCACCCGGCCTTCGTGCGCGGCACGCTGGCGCAGGTGGCGGCCCCGCGATCGAGCGGAAACGTGCTGGAGAGCGCCGGCCCACGCTCGATCGAGGGTGGTTGGCGGCAGCGGCGAGCAGGAGCGTTGCGGCGCGCGTTCCTCGCTGCGGCCGCAGGCGCGATCGCCGGGTTGGCGGGAGCGAAAGCGACGAAGCGTCGCTGAGCGGCCGCCTACCAGACCGCGTCGTGCCGCTCCATCACGCCGAAGCCCTCAGCCAGCTCGATCCCATCGAGGGAGCCTTGGAACTCGCCGAAGCGGTGGCGGTAGCTGGAGCGGATGAGGAGGAGGTTGTCGTCGCGGGACCGTTCCGAGCCAGCGCTGAAATCGAGCTTTGCGCCGCTCGCGAACTCGACCCCGTCCAGTCCCGCAAAGGAGACCGGGTCGGGCTCGGACGGCTCGCCCTCCACCCAGATCGCGCGCTCGCTGTTCGCCGGCGGGTCGTTGATTCCCTCGACCAGGTTCCAGGCAACGGCGCGGCCGTCCGCCGCCCGTCCCGCCCCCGCCGACCAGAGCCAGTTGGTCCGTCGCCGCTGGTAGCCGGCCGACTGGTCGTCGACGCCGACCCCGTCGATCTCCCAGCGCCGCTCCGGCGTCTCGATCGTCGCCGCGATCGGCACCCCGGCGCGCTTGCGGGTCCAGCCCCAGCCCGAGCCGCTGGGGCAGATCGCTTCGATCGGGGCGCACTCGCCGAGCCGCAGGCGGGCTTTCAGCTCGCGCGCCTTAATCTCGATCTCGGCGCCGTCCATCCGAACCTCGGTGCTCCCCGGCCGCAGCCGGGTGTTCGCGTAGCTGCGATCTGCCCGCCGGTCCCAGAGCGCCCAGAAGCACTGGCCGAGCGGGCCGACCTCCGCCCGAGCCGCGCACAGCATCAGATCGGGCCCGTAGAAGCCGACGTAACGCCAGCGCTTCCGGGTCTGCCCGCGGCTGCGCAGCGGCATTCGCGCCGGCGGAATCGGCAGGTCGGGACGATCGGGACCGGGCCCGCGCCAGGGGATCTGCTCCACGCCGCCCATCCCTCGCGACGCTACCGGCTAGGCGGCCTTGGCGTCCTCGGCCACCGCCAGCAAGCTCCGCTTCGGCACGAGCACCGTGCCGCGCTGCACCACTCGCTCCGGCTCCCGCGAGAGCGGCCGCAGCCCGATCTGGCCGAGAACCGCCGGCGCCACGGTCTCGATCTCGGCGCGCGCCAGCGCCTCGCCGATGCAGCGGCGGGCGCCGCCGCCGAAGGGAAAGTGAAGGCCGGTCGGCTCTCCCGAGAGCCAGCGACCGGGGTCGAAGCGATCGGGGTCGCGGTAGGCGCGCGGGTCGCGCTGGACCAGGCTCGTCGGGACCAGCGCGGTGATGCCCGCCGGCAGGACCCATCCGCCGGCCTGCGCCGGCTCGGTCAGGCGCCGGATCGCCGCCGACGCCGGAGGCGTCAGCCGCAGCGTCTCGCGCACCACCGCGTCGGCGAAATCGCCTCGCGGCTCGGCGGCGAAGCGCCGCCCCAGCTCCGGTTCCCTGCCCAGCCGGTCGAAGAGCCATGCAAGCGCGATCGAGGGCGGCTCCTGGGCGGCCATCAGCAACGACATCAGCTCGTCGACGATCTCGTCCGTCGCGAGGTTCTCGTCGCGTGTCATCAGGCCGAGGACGTCGACCTCGTCGTCGGCTTCGCGCCGCCGCGCTTCGATCGCCCGAGCCAGCGCCCTCCCCACGGGCGCCTGGCGCCGGTCGAACAGGGCCCGGCCCAGGACGCCCATCGCGCCGTCGCCGGGCCCCGGCAGCGAGACCGGCGGGTTCCCCGGCGTCCACAGCATCCTCCGCATCGCCGCGATCAACGCCGCTGCGACCTCCTCCTCGCGCACGCCGAGGACGAGGCGAACGAAGATCTCGTCGGCGAGGCTGCGCAGGCGCGGAAGCAGGCGAAATGGGCGGCGGCGCGGCCAGGAACGAGCGTGGCGCTCGGCGACCTGAGCCATCTGCGCCCGCCGCGGCGACAGCGCCTCGGCCGAGAGAGCCGGAGCGATCCGCTGTCGGGCGGCGCGATGCCGGTCGCCATCGCCGCCGAAGACGGAACGCGCCGAGGCGAAGGGCAGGATCCGTTTCCGGCCCTCGCCAGCGCGGGCGCGCACCGGATCGGCCTCCAGCAGCTCCTTTGCCGCCTGCGGCTCGGCGACGACCGCCAGCGGGCGCGCCGTCAGCAGCCGAATTGCGAAGACGTCGCCGTATTCCCCCTGAGCGCGGCGGAGGAAGCCGAGCGGATCGCGGTGGAAGGCGACGGTTTGAGCGGCGACGCCCGCAGCCGGGCCGGGAGGAAGGGTCACGCCTCCTCGTAGGGATCCTTGTCGCCGGCCAGCTTCAGGGAGGCCTCGAGCGCTTCGCTGAGGTGACGTTCCTGAATCGGCGCCGCCCAGGAGACCAACTCCGCAACTGGCGCCTCGCCGGCCGACTCGTTCAGCTTCCCCAGGACCGCCCAGTGCCCAACCTCACCGGCCTCTGCCATGGTCAGAAACTCGAAGCCGTCCAGTCCATCGGCGTCGTCGCCGAGGTAGGTCGACATCATCTCGGTCGCCTCGCCCTTGGTTTCGCGGGCCTTTTCGAGGATCGCCGTCTTCTTGCCGTCGCGATCCTCGGCGAGCTCGGTGCAGCGGCGCTCGGTCTCCTCGGCCTCCTCGCGCATCTGGCTCAACGCTGCGGCGATCTCCTCGTCTTCGACCAGCCCTTCGACTTTCTCGGTCGCCCCCTGGGCGGCCTGGGCCAGGCCCATCACCTCAGCCAGCTTCTCCTCGAGTGTCGTCAACTCGGCCATCGTCGTCCTCCTTCGCGGGCTTGCTGATTCCGGGCAACTCCTACCCAGGGACGACGCGGGGCGAAACGCCGCCGGGAGCAGGTCGCGGCGAGGTGACGCGGTGCTTAGGGGACTCAACAGCGGGTAAGGGATCTCCAAGCCGGACCGGCCGGACCGCATTCCGGACAGGCTCGGCTCGAACCCAGAAAGCCCAGACCAAGACGCGCTCGACTGCCGCGGTCAGAGCGCGGACTGAGGGGCCTGGAAAGCAATCCACTACCCACGAGGAGGGTGCGACCGCGATGAAGATCGTCGTTACAGGCGCCACCGGCAACGTCGGCACCAGCACTATCCAGGCGCTCTCCCAGTCCTCCGAGGTCGACGAGGCGGTGGGCATCGCCCGCCGCCGTCCGACCTGGGAGCCGGCGAAGACCAGCTGGGTGGAGGCCGACATCCTCGACGCCGACCTCGAGGCAGTGTTCCGCGGGGCCGACGCGGTCATCCACCTCGCCTGGGCGATCCAGCCCTCCCGCGACGAGGAGGCGCTGGAGCGAATCAACGTCGAGGGCAGCCGCCGCGTCTTCGCGGCGGCTGGGGCAGCGAACGTGCCGAAGCTGGTCTACGCCTCCTCGGTCGGCGCCTACTCTCGAGGGCCAAAGGGGCGCGAGGTGGACGAGAGCTGGCCGACGACCGGCACCCCCAGCTCCTTCTACTCGCGGCACAAGGTCGCGGTCGAGCGACTGCTCGACCGCTTCGAACTCGACCGCCCCGAGACCAAGGTCGTGCGCCTGCGCCCGGCGCTGATCTTCAAGGGAGACGCCGCGGAGGAGATCCGCCGCCTCTTCATCGGCCCCTTCCTGCCCAGTTTCCTGGTCCGCTCCGGGCTCGTCCCGGCGCTGCCCAGGCTGGAGGGCCTGCGCTTCCAGGCCGTCCACTCGGTCGACGTCGGCCAGGCTTACCTGCGGGCCGCGATCGGCGACGCCGAGGGCGCCTTCAACATCGCCGCAGCGCCGCCGCTGGACTCCGAGGAGCTGGCCGAAGCCCTCGACGCGCGCACCTTCTCGGTTCCGCCGTCCTTCGTCCGCGCCCTTGCCGACCTCAGCTGGCGCCTGCGGCTCCAGCCGACCCCGCCTGGCTGGCTCGACATGGCGCTGAACGTGCCGCTGATGTCGTCCGATCGGGCGCGCGACGAGCTCGGCTGGGAACCGCGCTTCAGTGCTGTCGAGGCGGTCGAAGAGCTGATGGAGGGACTGCGGCGCGGGCGCGGCTACCCCACGCCGCCCCTGGAGGAGTCCGGGCTGGGAGGCCGGGTGGACGAGGTCCGCACGGGGGTCGGCGGCCGCCAGTGGCGCCGCGACCGCGGAGAGCAGCTGGTCAAGTACCTGGCCGACGTCCACTCGATCGAGGAGCAGGCGCTGACCCAGATGCGCAGCGCTCCCGACATCGCCGGCGACGAGCGTCTCGCCGAGATCTTCCGCGAGCACCTGGTCGAGACCGAAGCGCAGGAGCGCCGTGTCCGCGAGCTGCTCGAGGGCCGCGACGCCGCTCCTTCCAAGCTCAAGGACCTGGCCGGCAAGGGCGGTGGGCTCGGCATGCTCCTCTTCGCCCGCAGCCAGCCCGACACGCCGGGCAAGCTGACCGCCCACGCCTTCGCCTACGAGCACATGGAGGTGGCGGCCTACGAGCTGCTGCGGCGGATCGCCGAGCGCGACGACGACGAGGAAGTCGCCAAGGCCGCGCGCGCGATCGGCGCCGAGGAGCAGCGCATGGCCGACCGCCTGGCGGCGTCCTTCGACCTCGCCGTCGATGTCTCGCTGGCCGAGGTCGCCCCCGACGACGTCGGCGAGCAGCTCGTCAAGTACCTCGCCGACGCCCACGCGATCGAGCAGCAGGCGATCCAGCTGCTCGAGTCGGGACCGAGCCTTGCCGAGGACGAGGAGCTGGCGCTGGCCTTCCGTCAACACCTGAAGGAGACCCGTCGCCATGTCGAGCTGATCGAGGAGCGGCTCGAGGCCCGTGGCGCCAGCGCCTCGCTGGCCAAGGATGCGGCGCTCCGGGCAGGGGGCCTCAACGTCGGCGCCTTCTTCGGCGCCCAGCCGGACACGACGACGAAGCTCGCCGGCTTCGCCTACGCCTTCGAGCACCTCGAGATCGCCGCGTATGAGCTGCTCAAACGGGTCGCGCGGCGCGCCGGGGACGAGGAGACGGTCAAAGCGGCCGACAGGATCCTCGCCGAGGAGCGCGCGGCGGCGGAGAAGGTCGCCGCCACCTGGGACCGGCCGGAAGTCCCGCTCGGGGTCGCCTCGTGAGCGCTCCCGCCAACGGCGATGGGCGCGCCCTGGTCGTCGCCAACGAGGCGGTGTCCGGAAGCGAGCTGCGCGAGAGCCTGATCTCTCATCTGGGAAACGAGATCGGCCAGATCTTCGTGGTCGCCCCGGCGCTGACCGAGTCGGGCCTCAAATACATGCTGGGCGACGTCGACGCCGCGATCGGCCCCGCCAGGGAGAGACTCGAGCGGACGCTCGCCGAGCTGAGCGAGGCGGGCATCGACGCATCGGGCGAGGTCGGCGACTCCGACCCGATGATGGCGATCAGCGACGAGATCCAGAAGTTCCACCCCGACCAGGTGCTGGTCGTCGCCCACCGCGACGAGGACGGCGCCTTCGCCGAGCGCGGCCTGCTCGAGCAGATCGAACGCGACCTCGACCTGCCCGTGATCGAGCTCGTCGTCGACAAAGCGAGCGATCCGCACGTGCTCGACGTGCAGCAGACGGAGCCGGTGGCCGGGCGCCGCGAAGGCTGGCGGCCCTCCCCCAACTGGCCGCCTCTCTCCCCTCGCCAGGTCGCGGGAATCGTGATGGCGATCGTCGGCACTCTCCTGCTCGCCTTCCTTGCCGCCCACTGCGTCGATGAGGCCGGCGGCGTCGGCGGCGCCAGCAACTTCGAGGAAAGCCGGCTCGGCGCCGCCTGTGCGGCCCGGATCCTGATCGCGATCGGCATGGCGCTGATCAACCTGGCCCATGTCGTCGGCCTGCTCCTCTTCCAGAGCGTCTCCTACGAGGGCGTCTGGAGCCGCTTCTTCGCCCGCCTCAGCCTGATCGGGACGCCGATCGCGGTCGGCGTCTCCCTGCTGCTCGGCCTCTTGATGTAACGACTTGCAATCCCAGAAACGAAGGAAGTGAACTCGTGTTTCACCATCACAAAGAGCTTGCGTACACCGTGCGCGTAGACAAGCCCAACCCCGTGTTCGGTCGCATGCTGCAACAGGCGATCGGCGGCCCCGAGGGCGAGATGCGCGTCATGAACCAGTACCTGTTCCAGGCCTGGGGCTCACGCGGCCCGAAGAAGTACCGGGACATGCTGATCCACACCGGGACAGAGGAGATCGGCCACATCGAGGTGCTGGCGACCGCAGTGGCGATGAACCTCGACGGCCTGCCGTCCGAGAAGGTCGAGGACGTCGTCACCAACCCGCTGGTCTCGGCCAGGATGGGCGGCATCGAGCCGCGCCATTTCCTCTCGGGAGGGCTGGCCGCCACTCCGGCCGACGCCAACGGGGTCCCCTTCAACGCCGCCTGCATCGACATCGGCGGCAACCTGACCGCGAACATGCGCGCCAACGTCGCCGCCGAGTCGATCGGCCGCACCCTGGCGGCGCGCCTGCGAGAGATGACCGACGACCCGGGGATGAAGGACATGCTCTCCTTCCTGATCGCCCGCGACACCATGCACCAGCAGCAGTGGCTGGCGGCGATCGAGGACCTCGGCGACACCAACGCGACGGCGCCCAACGACGTCGAGGACACGGAGGAGCACCGGCAGTACGCCTACGCCTTCTTCGGTCACGCCGACGCGCCGATGGACCCGGACGCGCGCTGGCTCTCCGGCCCCTCGCTCGACGGAAAAGGCGAGTTCTCCTTCGAGGACCCCGCCCCGCGGCTGGGTCAGGAGCCCGAGCTGATGCCGGGGCCGCCAAGCGTCCACGGCGGCGTCGAGGCGACTCGCAACGGCAGCGACGACGAGGGTGTCGTGGCGAAAGCGATGTCCAAGGTGAAGGACGCCGTCGAATAGCGCTCGTGCGCCCGCCGGTCGTGGCTGGCGGGCGCACATCGGGGTTTCACCTCGCCAATAGCGGGAATCGCTAAAGAACGAGGGAAGGAGGAGGAGATGTCAACACTCGCGATCATCGCCATCGTCGTCGCAGCATTGATCCTGCTTGCGATCGTCGTCTCGATGGCCCGCCGCAACAAGGAACGGCGGGAGATCGGACACGCCCAGGTCGAGGCACAGCACGACGACGTCAGTCATCACCGCGGCCAGGCTGAGGAGAAGCGGACGGAAGCTGCCGTTGCCGAGGAGAGGGCGCGGCGAGCAGAGGCCGAGGCGGAGTTGGATGAGAGACGTGCCGCCGAGCGCGAGCGCGAGCTCGAGAACAGGAACTGACCCGCGGCCTCCCGCGAGGCCGCTCCAAGCAAGGAGTGAGACCGATGGCTCAGGCCAAAACCCGAGCACCGACGAAACGATCGTCGACCCGCAAAGGGTCGGCGAGCACGAAAAAATCACAGACCCAGACTCAATCGAAATCCAAAGCCGCTGCCAGCAGCCGCAGCTCGAACGGCAAGACCCGCATCAAAGCAGTGCGGCAGACGGTTGGGCACACGGCCAAAGACGCCGGCAAGACCGTGGGCAAAGCAGCGGGCAAGGCGAAGACGCCGTTGCTCGCCGGCGGCGCGGCGCTGGCCGGCGCGGCCGGCGGCATGGCGATCGGCGCGATGCGCTCCCGCCACTCCAACTCCCGCAAGTTGCTCGGCGTGAAGATGCCGCAGCCGAAGCGGGTCAAGCTCCGCTCGCGCGACGTCGCCCGGGCGGCGAAGGAGGTCGGCTCCTTCAGCCAGAACGTCAGCGAGCTCGCCACCGAGCTGCGCCGCGCCCGCGAGGAGGGCGGCAACGGCGGCGGCAAGCACCGCTCCCCTGTGGAGGTCGTGCTCGACGGCCTGACCGCGCGGCGCTGAGCTAAGGAGGACTAGGCGGCGGGCGTCGCCCGGTCGCCCGCCGTCACCTCGAGGATCGCCTCGGCGACCCGCGCCGGATCATCCGACATCGGCGCGTGGCCGACGCCCTCGAGCTCGATCCATTCCGCTTCCGGCAGAAGACGGCGCAGCTTTGCGAAGTGGCCCGGCCGGTGGAAGAGCCGGTCGCGCGTCCCTAGGGCGATCCGCACCGGGCACTCGATCGGGCCGAGCTCCCGGTCGCCGGCCTGCTCGGCGAGGCCGGCCACTTCGTCGCTGTCGACCATGCAGCCCGCGGCCCCTTCGAGGCTGGCGAGGGCGAGGGCCGCGCCCATCCGCGATGGGTGGGCGACGACGTCGCGGAAGAAGAGCCAGCGCAGGCGGGGACGGCGGGCGATCGTCTCCAGCCACGGCCGCGAGACGCGCAGGACGATCTCGTTGCGGCGGAAGAAACGGAGCACGGCGCGTCCCTCGCGGCTGTCCTTCTCCCAGCCCCCGGCGGGACAGAGGCAGACCGCGGAGAGCGCGCGGCCGCGCACCGCCATCTCCAGGCAGAGCCAGCCGCCCATCGAGTTGCCGGCGAAGTGGGCCCGCTCGATGCCCTCGGCGTCCATCATCCGCTCGATGTCGTCGACCACCGCGACGATCGAGGCCGCTTCGCCGTCGGCGAATGGCTGGCCGCCGTGATGGCCGAGCACGGTCGGGGCGAAGACGGCGTGGCGCTGCGCCAGCGTCGGCAGAACAGGACGCCAGGTCTGCCAGGTGGCGCTGAACCCGTGCAGCAGGACCAGCGGCTCTCCCTCGCCTCCCTTGTAGGACGCCGTCAGGGCCATGGGCCGCGACCTTAGCGCGCGAGGCCCGAGATCCTCCTGGCGCAGCCTCTAGACTGCGCGGCGATGAGCGACCTGGGGCCAGTGCAGCTGCTTGCGGTCGGGTTCGGCCCCGACGCCAACTTCGAGGGCCGGATCATGGCCGAGCTGGTCGAGCTGGAGCAGGCCGGCACGGTGCGGATCCTCGACCTGCTCTTCGTCGCCAAGGAGGAGGACGGCGATCTCGTCGCCCTCGACTACCAGGGCGAGGACCTCGGCGCGATCGTCGGCGCCCTGCTCGGCTTCGAGTTCGAGGGCGAGGACGGCGCCGGCGGCGATGCAGAGACCGTCGGCGGCCACGCCTTCGGCCTCTCCCGCGACCAGATCGAGGGCATCGCGGCCTCGCTGCCCGCCGGCCACTCGGCCGGGGTGCTGCTGGTCGAGCACGTCTGGGCGCGCAAGTTCAAGAACGCCGTCCGCGACGCCGGCGGAGTGCCGCTGGGCGAGGGCTTCCTGACGCCGGAGGCGGTCTCCTTCGTCGCCGCCGAGCTGATCGCCATGTCGGAGGAGCTGGAAGAGCTCGAGCGAGGAGGAGGCTGATGGGATTCGGAGGCGGAGGAGGCATTGGCGAAGGCGGGCTTCTCGCGGCGCGGGCTTCGACCCGCATGCGCAGCCGGCAGCAGTACCGGACGATGGCCCGCATGCAGCGGCGCCGGTCGGCGATGGCCGACAGGATGGGCGTCCGCGGCGACTTCGAACGACCTGGCGAAGAGGAAGCGGCGCCGGCCGAACCCGCGCCCGCAGTCCCCGCTGAGCAGGACTACACCGCCGAGCTGGAAAAGCTGGCAGGCCTGAGGGACAAGGGCATCATCACGCCCGAGGACTTCGAGGCGAAGAAGAACCAGCTGCTCGGGCTCTAGCCCGAGACCGTGAGAGCATTCCTGGTCGATGACCGACTTCCTGGTCAAGCGAGGTGAGCTGCGCGAGTGCCGCGTCGCCGAGTCCGAGCCGCCGGCGCTCGAGCCGGGGCAGGCCCTGCTCCGCATCGACACCTTCGGGATGACCGCGAACAACGTCACCTACGCGGTCTTCGGCGAGGCGATGCACTACTGGGACTTCTTCCCGACCGCGGAGGAGGGCTGGGGCGTCCTCCCGACCTGGGGCTTCGCCGAGGTCGAGCGCAGCGAGGCGGACGGCGTCGAGCCCGGCGCTCGCCTCTTCGGCTACCTCCCCGCCTCCTCTCACCTCCTGGTCACGCCGGCGGACGCCGACGAGCGCGGCTTCGTCGACGGCTCGCCGCACCGCGAGGCGCTGCCCTCGGCCTACCACCGCTACCTGACCACCGGCCACGACCCCTTCTACCGGCCCGGCACCGAGGAGATCCAGATGCTGCTGCGGCCACTCTTCTTCACCTCGTTCCTGATCGACGACCAGCTCGACGACGAGGGGCTGACCGGGCGCGGGCCGGTGCTGATCTCAAGCGCCTCGAGCAAGACCGCGCTCGCCGCCGCCTTCCTCCTCGCGCGGCGCGAGGGGGTCGAGCTGATCGGGCTGACCTCGCCGCGCAGCGTCGAGTTCGTCGAGGGCCTGGGGATCTACGGCCGCACCGTCGCCTACGACGCGATCGAATCGCTCGAGCGCGGCCCGGCGACCTTCGTCGACGTCGCCGGCGATGGCGAGGTCCGCCACGCGGTGCACTCGCACTACGGCGACGAGCTCGCGCACAGCATGGCCGTCGGCTTCACCCACTGGGAGGAGGGCGAGGGGCCCGGCCAGGACCTGCCCGGGCCCACGCCCGCTTTCTTCTTCGCCCCCGACCGGGTGAACAAGCGCTCCAAGGACTGGGGCCGTGCCGAGTTCGAGACCAGGGTCGCCGACGCCTGGCACCCCTTCTGCGAGTGGATGGGCGGCTGGTTGGAGACGATCCCCGGCGAGGGCTTCGAGGCGATCCGCAGCGCCTACCTCGACGTGCTCGAGGGCCGGGTCGAGCCCCGGCGCGCCCACGTCCTCACGCTCACTTAGGCGAGGGATGCATTTTCCGTCTCACAGACGGAAAATGCAGTCTTCGTCACTCGATCCCGAGGTGTCGGAGTAGAAAGTCTGTTTCGGCCGGGATGCTGGCGTCGTCGTAGAGGTCGAAGTGGCCGTGCGGGAACCGGGCCAGCTCGCCCCGCGGAACGCGCTCGGCCAGCTCCGCCGCTGGCCCCGGCGGACAGAGGACGTCCCCCTCGCCGGCGACGACGAGGACCGGCGCCTTCACCTCCGACGCCAGCTTCAGCGGGTGCGGGGTGCGCAGGCGGGGACGCAGCACAACCCGGTTCTCCCAGACGACGCCGTCGCCCAGCTCGGCCCGCTGCCCTGACGGGTCGACGCGGGCGTCCCCCGGCAGCATCGCGCGCTCGCGCTCGGCCGCGTCCTCGCGGACGAGGATCGCCGCTTCGCCAGGCTGACCGCCTACCCGCACGCCCCGCAGCTCCCGCCCGAGCACCGCGCGAACCCGATCGACGAAAGCGGCGGCAGCGAGACGCGCGACCGGCGTGCCGGCCGAGCGTTGCGTCGCCCGACCCGGGACGAAGGGCGTCAGGCATACCACCGCTCGCACCGACTCGTCGCCGCGGGCCGCGTCGAGCACCTGGGCGCAGCTGGCCGAGGCGCCCCACAGCGCCAGCCGCCCGGCGTCGAGCTCGGGGCGGCTGCGCGCGCAGGCGAGCGCCGCCGCCAGGTCCTCCGCCTGGCGCCGCACATCGAACAGCTGCCGCGGCTCGCCCTCGCTGGCGCCGAACCCCCGGCAATCGAACTGGAGGACGGCGACGCCGGCCTCGGCGAACGCCCTCCCCCGCTCGGCGTAGCAGCGCAGCTGTCGCACGCCGGCGGTCGAGTGCAGCATCACCACGCAAGGATGAGGGCCGTCGCTCTCGGGCAGGTGAAGCCACGCGGCGCAGTGCTCGCCTCCGACCTCGAAGCCCAGCTCGGCGATCCGCTCAGGCATCTCGGTAGAGACCTCCCTGGAGCAACTGCACGTTGGCGGCGACCCAGCGCTCGAGCTCCTCCTCCTCCAGCAGCGGGCCGCCGAGCGTCCGCTCCAGCAGCGGCATGAAGCTGAGCGGCGCCCAGATCAGGAAGAAGTGCTGGAGGGTTGCCCAGAGCAGGTCGGCGTCCCCGCGCAGAGCGCCGCGCGCGGCCAGCGCCTCGACCTCCGCTCGGCCACCTTCCAGCGTCAGCCGGAAGAGGCGGGCGCTGCCGGCGGTCCCCTCGACCAGGGCGCGGCCGAGGTAGGCGCAGACATCGGGGCGCTCCCGCATCACGCGCGCCGTCTGCTCTGAGCGCTGCCGCAGCAGGTCCGGTCCGGAGGCGGAATCCCCGGCGGCCCAGGCGCCGCCGAACTCGCGCAGGGCCGTCTCGTCGACCGCGGCCACCAGTCCCTCCTTGCCGCCGAAGTGATGGACGACCAGCGCCGGCGAGACCCGAGCCGCCCGCGCCACCTCGCGCAGCGAAGTCGCCTCAATCCCGCCCTCGCCGAAGAGGCGCAGCGCCGCCTCGACGATCCCATCCCTGCCGCTGACCTCGACTGAACACATGTTCAGCCACTGTACCCCAGGGCGCCTCCCCCCGAGCCGCTCGCCAGGCGCAGCTACTCCGCCGCCGCCGCGACGAGCGCGGCCATCAGGTCGACCGCGGCGGTCTGGGGGAGCTCCTGCTCGCGGACGAGCGAGCGCCAGGTCGGGAAGGAGATCGCGTGGGCGACCGCGGCCCTGACCGCACGCCGCCGCGCGCCGCGCTGCGGGCGCCCCCGCATCAGGACGTCCACCGCGGCCTCGGCCCAGGCGGCAGTGGCGGCCACCGGGCGCTCCATCGCCGACACGACGGCGGCGTCGCGGGTCGTCCTCTCCAACATCTGCTCGCCGCCCTCGAACCAGGCGTAGCACTCCCCAAGGGCGACGGCGAAGCGCTCCTGCGGATCGTCGACATCGGCCCAGGCGGCGATGTCGGGCAGGGGGTGCCCGGCGATCCAGTGCGCCGAGCAGGCCGCGAACAGCGCCTCGTCGTCGGGGAAATGGCGGTAGACGGTCGCGCGCTGCACGCCGGCGCGCTCGGCGACCGCGCTGACCGTGGTCCGGGCCGGTCCCACGGTGCCGTGCAGATCGACCGCGGCTTCAGTGATCCGCAGCCGGGTCTGGTCCTCCTGCTCGGCGCGGCGACGCTTGCGATAGCGCCGTTTAGGCGCTCTCTTCATTTTCGAGGACATGGGTGTTCAGTGAATCTTGACAGAGCAGCCGGATGGTTGCTAAGTTCATCGCACATTACTGTTCAACGAACTGGAGGACCTGATGTCAGCGACCCAACTCACCGACTCCCTGCGCCGCTTCGACGCCTCGCAGGGCCCGCGCCTGGTCGGCCCCGCCGACGGCCATCTCGCCGAGCTCGGCGGCTGCGACGCCCGTTTCCTCGTCTGGGGCGAGGAAGCCGGCGGCCACTTCTCCCTGGTCGAACACCCGATTCCGCCGCGCTCGCTCTGCGCGCCGCTGCACCGCCACGACGGCGTCGACGAGTACAGCTACGTGCTCGAGGGCCGGATGGGCGCGCTGCTCGGCGACGAGGTGATCTACGCCGAGGCTGGCGACCTGGCGTTCAAGCCCCGCGACCAGTGGCACACCTTCTGGAACGCGGGCGACGAGCCCTGCCGCATTCTCGAGGTGATCGCGCCGGCGGGCTTCGAGCACTTCTTCCGCGAGTTCGACGAGATGACGAAGAGCGGCAACTTCGACCCCGAGGCGCTGAGCGAGCGCTACGGGATCGAGTTCGACATGGAGAGCGTGCCGCGGCTCTGTGCCGAGCACGGCCTCGTCCACCCCCTGCTGGGCTGAGCCGCCGATGGGTGCGGGGGCCGTTTCGCGGTCCCCGCACCGGGTAGCCGACGAGAACGAGCAATCCGCTCTGAAAGCGAACTGGAGGAGTGAGTCCCCCATGTCAGATCAGCTCAAAGGCAAGCGGATCGCCTTCCTCGTCGCCAACGAGGGAGTCGAGCAGGTGGAGCTGACCGAGCCGCTCGAAGCTGTGCGCGAGGCCGGCGCCGAGGTCGACCTGCTCGCCCCCGAGGAAGGCGAGATCCAGGCCTTCAACCATCTCGACAAGGGCGACACCTTCTCTCCCGACCGTGCGGTCGGCGACGCCGAGGCGGGCGAGTACGACGGCCTGGTCCTGCCGGGTGGAGTCGCCAACCCCGACCACCTACGTACGAAACCCGAGGCGGTCGAGTTCGTCCGCGCCTTCTTCGAGGCCGGCAAGCCGGTCGGCGTGATCTGCCACGGCCCCTGGACCCTGGTCGAGGCCGACGTCGTGCGCGGCCGCACTCTCACCTCCTGGCCGAGCCTGAAAACGGATCTGCGCAACGCCGGCGCCGAGTGGGTCGACGAGGAAGTGCACGTCGACCAGGGCCTAGTCAGCAGCCGCAACCCGGACGACATCCCGGCCTTCAGCGCCAAGATCGTCGAGGAGTTCGCCGAGGGCGTGCACGAGGGTCAGCGCGCGCAGAGGGCGCGCGCCTGACAGGAAGGAGCGCAGCGATGCCACCCCGCGGAGTCAAAAAAGGCAGCAAGCGAGGGCGCCAGTACGAGCACGTCAAGAAGAGCGCCAAGGAACAGGGGCGCTCGGAGGATCGCGCCGAGGAAATCGCGGCTCGCACCGTCAACAAGGAACGCGCCCGCTCGGGCGAATCGCGGTCGCGGTCGCGCAGCTCGACCAAGGACATCTCCTCGGGCCGCCGCGGCGGCCGGCGCTCCGGCACCAAACGCTCGAAGGGCAAAACCCGCGAGCAGCTCTACAACGACGCCCGCAAGCTGAAAATCGAAGGCCGCTCGAAGATGACGAAGGAGCAGCTGCAGCGCGCCGTGGCCGGCGCCAGCTGAGCGGGCTCAGTCCGCGTGCGGCCTCAGCACCAGGATGCAGAGGTCGTCGCGGATCGAGCGGCCAGCCCAGGCGACCAGCGCGCTTTCGATCTCGGTGACCAGCGCCCGCGCCGGCAGCTCGCGGTGAGGAGCGAGGAGCCGCCGCAGGCCCTCCAGCCCCAGCTGCGACCCGCGACGTGGCCGCAGGTCGGTGGCGCCGTCGGTGTAGACGAGCACGCCGCTTTCGCTCTCGAGGACCACCTCCGCGTTGCGCAGCGATAGGTCGTCTTTCACCCCGAGCAGCAGGGTCGGCCCCTCGCCGGCAAGCGGCTTCAGGTCGGGCAGGCGCAGGGGCAGCGGGTGGCCGGCGATCGCCCAGGTAAGAGTCGAGCCCTCCGCCCGGTAGCGCAGGCAGACGGCGCTGACCAGCTCCTCCTGGTCGCCGGGACGCTCGATCAGCGCCGCGTTGGCGAGCTCGAGGATCTCCGCCGGGTCGCTGGTGTTGGCGGCGGACGAGGCCAGGCGCGCGCGGATGAAGGTGGCGAGGCGGGCCGCCTTCGGCCCGTGCCCGACGACGTCGCCGACGACGGCGACGGTGGAGCCGTCCGGCCCATTGGTGAGCAGGTAGAAGTCGCCGGAGACGCCTAGTTCGGAGGGGACGAAGGCCGCCGCCGCGTCTACTCCGGGCAGCTCCGGCAGCAAAGGCGGCGCCAGCGCTGCCCGGATCGCCTCCAGTTCCTCCTCGGAGTGCTCGAGCTGGGCGGTCCGCGTCCTCAGCGCGTCGACCACGACCACGGTGCCGAGGAAGGCGACACCGCGGATCGCAAGCGCCAGGGCGAAATCGGAAACCGGATCAATCGCGGCGCCGAGCGCGTAGAGGCCGGCGCAGGCGATCGCCGCCGCCAGCCCCAGCCGCCAGCCGAACCACCAGGTCGCCATTCCGACCGGGACCACGTAGAAGAAAGCGACGCCGGCGTTGCTGTCGCCGCCGAGCGCGACCCAGACGAGGAAGACGACGGCTGCGGCAGCGCAGCACCAGAAGGCGCGAGCAAGAGGCGACACGTGAGCTTTCTACCAGGCTACTCGTCGAACTCGTGCTCGTGGCCCTGGCCGGTCCGCGGCTTGGAGCCGAAGCCCTCCTGCATGCCCCCCGTGCTCACCCCGGGCGGCGGCCCACCCGGCTGGGGGTCGCCGGCGCGGCCGCGCTGCTTGGGCCGGTCGCGGTCGCGGCTGGGCTGGACCCGCTTCGGCTCGCCCCGCTGCTTGGGAAAGTGCGGCGGCCAGGGCGCATCGCCCAGGCCCTCGTCCTCGTCGCGGCGGGCCAGATCGAGCAGCGGCTCCAGCGAGCCGGGCCGCGCATCGATGTCCGCCGCGGGGTCGCCGAGCTCCCGCAGGCGCTCGGGCACGGTGTCGAGGCGCAGCTCCGCCGGCTCGGCGTCCGCCACCTCCTCCCAGCGCAGCGCGCAGGAGACGCGGGCGTCGGGGGTCGGCCGCACCGACCAGCAGGAGGCGACGGTGCGGTCGCGCGCGTTCTGGTTGTAGTCGACGAAGACGCCGTGGCGCTCCTCCTTCCACCACTTGGTCGTCGCCAGCTCGGGGGCGCGGCGCTCGACCTCGCGCGCCATCGCCAGCGCCGCCCGGCGCACCTCGAGGAAGTCCCAGCGCGGCTCGACCCGGACGTTGACGTGGATGCCCTTCGAGCCCGAGGTCTTCGGGTAGCCGCGCAGCCTGTGCTCCTCGAGCACCTCGCGCACGACCAGCGCCGCGCGCCGCACCGCGTCCCACCCGATCCCGTCGGTGGGGTCGAGGTCGACACGCAGCTCGTCGGGATGGTCGAGGTCTGCGCGCCGCGCCGGCCAGGGGTTGAAGTCGATCACGCCGAGGTTGACCGCCCAGACCAGGTGGGCGGCATCGTCGGCGACCAGCTCCTCGGCGGTGCGCCCCGAGGGGAAGGCAACGGTCGCCGTCTGCAGCCACTCGGGGATTTTCCGCGGCACCCGCTTCTGCCAGATCGGGTCCTCCATGATCCCGTTGACGAAGCGCTTCATCACCGTCGGCCGCTCGCGCAGGTGGACCAGCGCCGCCTCGGCCACCGCCAGGTAGTACTCGGCGATGTCGAGCTTGGTCCAGCCCGGCTTCGGGAAGTAGACCTTGGCCGGGTTGGAGAGCCGGACCTCGCGCCCGGCGACCTCGAGCATCGTGTAGTCGCCCTTGGCCATCCTCCGTAGTGTGGCGAGTTACCCGTCTATTTCACGGGTTACTCGCCACACTCGTCTAGGCGATGCTCGAAAGCGCCACCGCGACGGCGAAGCCGAGGGTGGTGACGAGGCCGGCGACGCGGCCGGACTTCTCCCTCGCCTCGGGGATCATCGAGTCGATCAGCATCACCAGCAGGGCGCCGGCCGCGAAGCCGTCGATCCCCGCCTGCAGCTCGCCGGAGGTGACGTCGGCGAGCGCCCAGCCGGCGCCGCTGGCGAGCACGCAGACCGCGGCGATCGCGCACCAGAGCGCCATGACCCTGGCCGGCCCGGCGCCCGATTTCCGCATCTCGCCCGCCGAGCCGATCGCCTCGGGAAGGTTGGAGACGAAGATCGCGACCAACAGGCCGACGCCGACCCCCTCCCCCGCCGCGAGGCCGATCCCGAGCACGAGCTGCTCGGGGATGCCGTCGAGGAAGGCGCCGAGAGCGAGCGCCGGGCCGGCGTCGGAAGCCTGGGCGCGTCCGGCGCGTCCGCGTCCGGCGGCGAAGCGACGGGCGATCAGCCCGTCGAGCGCGTAGTAGACGAGGGCGCCGGCGGCGAGCCCAAGCGCAGTGGCGCCGAGGCTGCCGACCTCGATCCCCTCCCCCACCAGCTCGAAGCTGACGGCGCTGATCAGCGCCCCGGCGCCGAAGGCGAGCACGAGACCGACCTGGCGCGAGGGCCACGGCCGCGCGAAGGCGAGCAGGGCCCCGAGCACCAGCGACGAGGCCGCCACCGCGCCCCAGGCGAGCGCCTCCAGCATCAGGGCGCCCCCTGCTCGGCGAAGGCCTCGGCGAGCAGCCGCACGCCCTGCTCGATCGCCGGTTCGGAGAGGTTGCCGAAGCCGAGCACGAGCGCGGGCGGGCCGCCGCTGCCGAAGCGGTGCAGCGAGAGACCCTCGAGGCCGACGCCGCGCTCGCCGGCGGCGGCGAGCAGCGCGGCCTCGTCGGTCCCCTCCGGCAGCTCGACCAGCTCGAAGAGGCCGGCGGCGCCATCGCCGGCGCGGGCCTGCGGCAGCCAGCGCCCGAGCGCCGCCACCAGCGCCTCGCGGCGCCGCTGGTAGCGCAGGCGCATCCGCCGCCCGTGACGGTCGAGCTCGCCGCGGGCGATGAAGTCGTGCAGGGCGAGCTGGCCGATCGCCTCCGAGCCGCCGTCCTCGACCGCCTTGGCCGAGATCAGCGGCCAGGCCAGCCAGGAGGGCATCAGGACCCAGCCGAGGCGCATCCCCGGCGCCAGCCGCTTGCTCGCCGAGCCGATGTAGGCGACCCGCTCCGGAGCCAGGCCCTGCAGCGCGCCGACGCCGGCGCGGTCGTAGCGGTACTCGGCGTCGTAGTCGTCCTCGACGATCAGCCGCTCCCCCCGCTCCGCCCACTCGATCAGCGCCGAGCGCCGGCGGCTGCTGAGCACGCCGCCGGTCGGAAACTGGTGGGCCGGGGTGACGACGGCGGCGCTGGCGCCGCTCGCCTCGAGCGCATCGACGCGCAGGCCCTCGGCGTCGACGGGGACCGGCGCCACCTCGAGGCCCGCCTGCTCGACGATCAGGCGGTGGGTGTGCCAGCCGGGGTCCTCGAGCGCGACCCGCTCGACCCCCTGCCCCTGCAGGAAGCGGCAGATCAGCGAGAGGCCCTGGGCGAAGCCGGTGCAGATCATCGTCTGCTCCGGATCCGCCGCGGCGCCCCGCACCCGGCCCAGATAGCCGGCGAGCGCTTCGCGCAGCTGCGGCACCCCGCGCGGGTCCGGGTAGCCGACGGCGTCGACCGGCGCCTGCCGCCAGGCGGCACGCAGCGAGCGCAGCCAGCTGGCCCGCGGGAACCCCGCCAGGTCGGGCGTGCCGGGGTGGAAGTCGTAGGCGAAGCTGGGCAGCAGCGAGCGCGCCGGCAGCCGCGGCTCCGAGGTGCGGACCGAGCGAGCCACCTGCACCGGCGCCCCCTGCCTGGTCAGCAGGTAGCCCTCGGCGGCGAGCTGGCCGTAGGCCTCGGTGACGACCCCGCGCGAGACGCCCAGCTCCGCCGCCAGCACCCTGGTCGACGGCAGCCGAGCGCCCGCCTCTAGGCGACCGTCCCGGATGCCCTCCCGGATCGAGCGCTCGATCTGCTCGTGGAGCGGCAGCTCGCCCTCACGGTCGAGCTCCACCAGCAGCAGGTCCAGGCCAACTGGTCCTCTCAAGCGAGGCATTACTGGAACTGTATATCGAGCCAGTAGCGACCTATGGTTCGCGGTACGCCCGCTGACTTTGTCGTAACCAGTCCAACTGCACGGATAAAGACGAAGTCAGCGGGGTCGCAGGACTCAAAGGAGGATCGCCATGGATCGAGTCACGGTTGTCGGAGGCGGGCTCGCGGGCCTCACCGCGGCGATCGCCTGCGCCGAAGAGGGCGAGGCGGAGGTCCGCCTGCTCGAGGCCCACGACGCGGTCGGCGGGCGGGCGCGCAGCACCGGCGGGCCCTACAAGGCCAATCTCGGCCCCCACGTCATCTACAAGGACGGCCCGCTCTGGTCCTGGCTGCAGGAGCGCGACATCCTGCCGCCCTACGCCGGCGTGCCGCTGGCGCCGGTCCGCTTCCGCTGGCAGGGCGAGGTGCGGCGCATGCCGCCGCTGGGGACGATCCCCTCGACCCTGCGGCTGCGCGGCCGCGAGGCGCCGGTCGAGCGCGACTTCCGCGGCTGGGCGACCGACCTCGCCAACGAGCGCACCGCCGCGATGCTCTCCGCCGCCGCCGGCGTCTACACCTTCCACCACGACCCCGGCGAGCTCTCGGCCGCCTTCGTCTGGGGGCACACGGTGCGCGTTCTGCTCAGCCCGCCGCCTACCGCCCGCTACCTGATCGGCGGCTGGCGCGCCCTGGTCGACGCGCTCGAGGGCCGCGCCCGTGAGGTCGGAGTGAGGATCGAGACCGGCCAGCGGGTCGAGGAGCTGCCCGAGCCGCCGGTGATCGTCGCCACCGAGCTCGGCCAGGCCCGCGAGCTGCTCGGCGACGACTCGCTGCGCTGGCTCAGCGGCAACGCGCTCTGCCTCGACCTCGGCCTGCGCCACCGCCGCGGCGACCCCTTCGTCGTCTCCGACCTCGACGAGGCCGGCTGGCTCGAGCGCTACTCGGCCGCGGACAGCTCGCTCGCGCCGGAGGGCGAGGAGCTGGTCCAGGCGCAGGTCCCGATCCGTCCGGGCGAGGGCGCCGACCAGGCGGCACTGCGCCTCGAACGGCTGCTCGACCTCTCGCTGCCGGAGTGGCGCGCCCGCGAGACCTGGCGCCGGCGCCAGGTGATGGACGGCCGCACCGGCGCCCTCGACCTGCCCGGCCAGAGCTGGCGCGACCGGCCGGCGATCGACCGCGGCGACGGCGTCTTCCTCGCCGGCGACATGGTCGCCGCCCCCGGCCTCCTCTCCGAGGTCTCCTGGGCCAGCGCCGTCGAGGCGAGCAAGCTGGCCCTGGCCGCCGTGGAGCGGCCGGCGCTGCGCCGCGTCGCCTAGCTAAAGCTGGGTGGCGGCAGCGAGCTCCTCGAGCATCTCGAGCTGCTTGCGGTGGTAGGCGATGCCTGCGATCAGGGTGCGTTCGCTCGCGCCCCAGCCCTCCGCTTCGCGCACCCCGTCGAGATACCCCTGCAGCTCCGCGATCTTCTCGCGGTGCCACTCGACCCTCGCCGGCAGCAGTGGGCCGGGATCGGCGCCGGCGAAGACCTTGAGGATGAGCTCGTCGCGGAGCTGGGGGGGCGCCGCGGTCGGCTCATTCGCCCACTCCCGCAATGCCGTCCGGCCCTCGTCGGTGAGCGCGTAGACCTTGCGGCGGCGGCCATCGGGCTCCTGCCGCACCGAGAGGTAGCCGCCCGCGGCGAGGCGGGCGGGCTCCTCGTAGGCGGTCGTGTGCGGCACCGGCCAGAAATTCTGGATCGACATCTCGATCGCCTGCTTGATCTCGTAAGAGGTGGCTTCGGCGCACTGGTCGAGCAGGGCCAAGAGGGCATAGGAGGTGATCGTCAAACGGGTCGGGTTGCTTTTCATCGTACGTGTCGTATAGTACGGGACGTATGGTAAGTGATCGCTACGACGCGGTGGTCGTCGGCGCCAGCCTCGCAGGTTGCGCAACCGCGATCCAGCTCGGCCGCTCCGGCGCCAGCGTCGCCCTGGTCGAGAAGCGGCCCGACCCCGCCGCCTTCAAGCGCATCTGCGGGCACTTCATTCAAGCCTCGGCGACGCCGACCCTCGAACGCCTTGACCTGCTCGAGCCGATCCTCGCCGCCGGCGGCATCCGCTCGCGGATCACCGCCTGGACGCGCTGGGGCTGGATCGACCCGCCGCCCGAGCACGCCGGCTACGCGGTCAACCTGCGCCGCGAGCGGCTCGACCCGCTGGTGCGGAAGATCGCCGACGCAACCCCCGGAGTCGAGCTGATGCTCGGCCGCACGGTGAAGGGACTGCTGCGCGACGGCGACGCCGTTGCGGGCGTCGAGGTGGACGGCCGGGATGGCGAGCACAGCCAGCTTCGCGCTCCCCTCGTCGTCGGTGCCGACGGTCGCGGCTCACCGGTGGCGGAGCTCGCCGGACTCAGCGGGAAGACCTATCCCCACGAGCGCTTCGTCTACGCCGCCTACTTCGAGGGACGGCCCGACCCGCCGGACAGCGCACTCTGGTTCCTCGATCCGGACGTGGCCGCGTCCTTCCCCACCGACGACGGCCTCACCCTCTACGCGGTCGTGCCGACCAAGAAACACCTGCCGGCGTTCAAGCGCGATCCGGAAGCCGCCCTCGTCGACTTCGTCACCGGCCTGCCCGATGCGCCCCAGATCAGCTCCGGCAAAATCGTCGGCCCGGTGCTGGGCAAGATCGAGATGCCCAACCGGGTTCGCGGCCCCGTCGCACCCGGCCTGGCGCTGGTCGGCGACGCCGCCCTCGCCACCGACCCCCTCTTCGGCATCGGCTGCGGCTGGGCCTTCCAGTCGGCCGAGTGGCTCGCCGACAGCGTCGCCCCGGCGCTGGCCGGAAGCGAACCACTGCAGCGAGGCCTAGCGCGCTACCGGCGCAGCCACCGCCGCGAGCTGCGCGGCCACGCCTTCCTCATCCACGACTACGCGACCGGCCGCCGCTTCAACCCCGGCGAGCGCCTCCTCTTCTCCGCCGCCGTCCGCGACCCCAAGCTGGCGACGACCTTCGACGAATACGGCACCCGCCAGATCAAGCCTTCGAAGATGTTCGTCAAGAGCATTCCCCGCTCGATCGCGGTCAACATGCGTTACGCCATGCGCCGTCGCAGCGGCGATGCCGCCCACGGCGGTCAGCCCCCCACTCTTGCTTGAGGAGTCTCGTTTAGTCAACTAACCTTGCCTCGATGGAGGCAAGGGAGGCACGGTCGGACAAGGTCACGGTGATCACCCTCGGGCCCGAGGGGACCTGCCACGAGCGCGCCGTGCAGCGGTACCTGGAGTTCCAGGGGGTCGAGGACTACGAGATCGTGCTGATCACGGACTTCTTCGACGGGTTGGAGATCCTGCGCGAAACGCCAGGCGGCTTCCTCGTCCAGTGCAGCGCCCACCCCAAGGTCCACGAGATCACCGAGAAGTACTGGACCGAGATCTTCGTCGTCGACACCTTCATCTACCCGACCAAGCACCTCGTCCTGCTCAGCCGCAAGGACGTCGAGAAGCCGCGGTCGCTCGGCATCGTCCCGGCGACCAAGGGCTACGTCGACCTCTCCCAGTGGGAGGAGATCATCGACGTGCCCTCGAAGCCGATCGTCGCCGAAGAGCTGCTGGCGGGCCGCTACGACTCGGGCCTGACCCACATGGAGCACGTCGAGGAGCACGCCGGCCAGCTGCGGCTCGACCTCGACATCGGCGAAATCGACACCACCTGGGTCGTCTACGGGCACGAGAAGCGCTTCAAGGGTGAGGTGATCGGGATTCCGTCCACCGAGCTCTTCCGCCAGGCCGTTCCCGCGGGTTGACCAGACCCCCGGGTGGGTAGCATCGGCCCTGTGAGGGGCTGGATCACTGCCTTCGTCGTCGCGGCGGCGCTCGCCGTTCTGCCGGGCGCCGCCTCGGGCGCGGCGCTCGTCCCTCTTGCCCCCACCGCGGCCTGGTCCTCCGACCCGATCCACGCGACCGCCCCGCCCGGCGACCCGCGCCTGTTCGTGGCCGAACGCGGCGGCGGGGTGCGGGTCGTGGCGAACGGAGTGCTGCAACCGACGCCCTTCCTCACTGTGCCCAACGTCGACACCACCGGCGAGCGGGGCCTGCTCTCGATCGCCTTCGCTCCCGACTACGCCACGAGCGGCTTCTTCTACGCGTTCGCGGTGCAGAACGGGACCGGCGGGGCGGTGAGGATCCTCCAGTACCAGCGCTCGGACGTGGATCCCAACCTGGCCGATCCCACCTATGAACGGATCGTGCTCGAAGTGCCGCACGCCTCCGACGACATCCACTACGGCGGTCAGATCGCCTTCGGGCCCGACGACTTCCTCTACGTCACGATCGGCGAGGCGGGAGTGCCCGCGAACGCGCAGGACAAATCCAACCTGCTCGGCAAGGTGCTGCGGATAGATCCCATCCCGGGAGGCGGGTACGTGATCCCACCCTCCAACCCCTTCGCCGGGCTCGGCGGCGGTGGAACCAGGGAAGAGATCTACGCGCTGGGCCTGCGCAACCCCTACCGCGCCTCCTTCGCCCCGGACGGCGACCTGATCGTGCCCGACGTCGGCTCGAAATTCTGGGAGGAGGTCAACACCGGGAACCTCGCCGGCGCCAACCTCGGCTGGCCGATCTGCGAGGGCGCCTGCACGCCGTCCCAGCCTGGCCTCGCCGACCCCTTCTTCCAGTACGGCAACGACGCCAACGACCCCGGGCCGGAAGCGACGACCGGCTGCGCCATCGTCGGCGGCCACGTCGTCCGCGACCAGCTCCTGGGCGAGCTGTACGGCCGCTACCTCTACGGCGATCTCTGCCGGTCCGACATGCGCACGATCGACCTCGGCGTCGCCGGCGGCGACCCGCGGCCCGCCGGGCTGACGATCCCGAGCGGCAGCCTGCTCGGCTTCGGCGAGGACTCCGGCTGCGGCATCTACGTGATGACCACCGGGACCGCCTACCGCGTCGCGATGAGCCCGAGCGGGTCGGCGTCCAGCGGAGCGCCTCTTTGCGCGATCGTCGACCCGGTCGGCAAACGGCCACAGCGGGAGCAGCTGCGCCTCACGGTTAGGGCCGCGCGCCGCCAGCGGCTGCGCGGCCACGTCAAGGCGACGGCGATCTGCTCGCAGGCCTGCACGCTGCATGCCCGCGGCCGGCTGCACTTCTTCAAGCGCGGCCGGAAAGCCGGCTCGGCGAGGCTGATCCCGGTGTCCCGTTCCGCCAAGGCCGGCGCCCGCAACCGCTTCCGGCTCGCCGTGCTGAAGGTGAGGGTGCGGCAGCGGGCGAAGCGGGTGCTGAAGCAGGGCCGCCGGGTCTCGGCGCAGGTGACCGTTGTCGCCTTCGACGAAAAAGGCGACCGGGTGGTCAGAACCGTCCCGGTCAGACTGATCCGCTGACCCACCCCCGCTGACTTCGTCTTTTCCAGTCCGTATGCCCCGAAAAAGACGAAGTCAGCCAATGGGTCAGGCCTCGGAGTAGGCCGGCTCCGGCTCGCCCGCGGGATCGCCCTGGCCTTCGCCCTCCGGCGCTGCGACGTGCGCGGTCGCCGGATCCACTTCGCGCAGCACCGCGAAGGCGATCACCAGGGCGATCCCGACCAGCCCGGCGCCGACCAGGTAGGCGAGGTGGAAGCCCGAGTTGAGCGCCGCCTCGTGAGCGGCGCCGGCCGCTTCCAGGTCGTCGGTCCGTCCCGTCGCCAGCGTCGCCAGGATCGCGAGGCCGATCGCGCCGCCGACCTGAGCCGTGGTGTTGACCAGGCCCGAGGCGAGACCGGCGTCCTGCGGCGTCGCTCCCGACATCGCCAGCGTCATCAGCGAGGGGAACGCGGTGCCGACGCCGAGGCCGACCAGGAGCAGCGGCGGCAGGACGTCGGTGACGAAGACGCCGTCGACCGGCGTGCGGGCGAAGAGCAGCAGCCCGACAGCGATCATGAACAGGCCCGGGATCAGCGTCCGGCGCGGGCCAAAGCGCATGATCAGCTTTTCCGAGAAGCCGAGCGAGAGCGTTCCCATCACCAGCGTCGTCGGCAGGAAGGCGAGCCCGACCTCGAGCGCGTCGTAGCCGAGGATCTCCTGCAGGTAGAGGGCGCCGAGGAAGAACATCGCGAACATCCCCGCGACCAGCAGCGCCTGCAGCGCATTGGCGCCGGAGACGTTGCGGGAGCGGAAGAGGCGCAGCGGCATCAGCGGGTTGGGGATCCGCGCCTGACGAGCGATGAAGGCGGCGCCCAGCGCCAGCGCGATCGCGCCGAGGATCAGCGTCTGGGCCGCCAGCCAGCCGACCTCGCTGACCTCGAGGATCGTGTAGGTGCCGAGCATCAGGCTGGCGGTGATCAGCAGCGCCCCCGGGACGTCGGCCCCCTCGGCGAGGCCGAGGCCCTCGTGGTCCGGCACCAGGCGGCGGGTCGCGACCGCGGTGGCGATGCCGACCGGCAGGTTGATGAAGAAGATCCAGTGCCAGCTGATCGCCTCGGTGAGGATGCCGCCGGCGAGCAGCCCGATCGAGCCGCCGGCCGAGGCGACGAAGCCGTAGACGCCGATCGCTTTCGCCTGCTCGTTCGGCTGCGGGAACATCGTCACGATCATCCCCAGCACCACCGCCGAGGTCAGGGCGCCGCCGATCCCCTGGATGAAGCGCGCCCCGATCAGCATCTCCTGGCTCTGCGAGAGCGCGCAGAGCAGCGAGGCGCTGACGAAGACGGCGAGCCCGGTGAGGAAGATGCGGCGCTGGCCGAGCAGGTCGCCGAGGCGTCCGGCGAGCAGCAGCAGCCCGCCGAAGGGGATCAGGTAGGCGTTGACCACCCAGGCGAGGTTGCTCTGGGAGAAGCCGAGGTCGTCCTGGATCGAGGGCAGCGCGACGTTGACGATCGTGATGTCGAGGACGATCATCAGCACGCCCGCGCAGAGCACGTACAGCGCCGGCCAGCGGCTGCGGTCGAGATGATCGGGCTGCGTGTTCACTGCGGCTCCTTCCGTCGGATCGGACCGGGGGAAATGGGGTTCGAGGGATAAGACCGGGGAAGGGCCCGGAACTCATCGGAACGACGGAGACTAGCCGGGCAGCTCCGTCGGCAGGCCGAAGCGCTCGAAGGCCGCTTCGATCCGCCGCCGGTCGAATTCCTGCTCCGGCATCCGCAGGATCACCTCGCGGTCCGGATCCTCCGCCACGCGGGTGAGGAAGGCGTCGACCTGGGAGATCTTGCCGTCCGCGTCGAAGGTGAGGACGTTGAGCGCGAAGCGCTGGTAGTCCTGCGTGCGGTCGTCCCAGCTGTAGAAGGCGAGCGCCTCCTGGCCGTTGGCGCGGACGCGCTGCGCACGCCATTTCCAGTCGCCGCCGAGCGGCGAGTAGGCGAGGAAGGCGCGGATCTCCTCGCGGCCGCTAAACCAGGACTGCAGCGGCGGCATCGTGAAGGCCGCCTCCTCGCTCAGCATCTCGACGACCTTCTCGACGTCGGCGCGTTCCCAGGCGTCGACGTAGCTCTCGACCAGCTCGGCGATCTGCTCGTCGCCGAGCGCGCGCAGCGTCTCCTGCTGGCTGCGCTCGGGCAGACGGTCGTCGACCGAGGCGCGGGCCCGCTGCAGGGCGCTGTTGACCGAGGCGGTCGTCGTCTCCAGCACCTCGGCCGCCTCGCTGGCGGAGAAGCCGAGCACCTCGCGCAGGATCAGCACCGCGCGCTGGGTCGCCGGCAGGTACTGCAGCGCCGCGATGAAGGCGAGCTCGACGCCCTCGCGCTGCTCGTAGCGGGCCTCGGGCGCGGCCAGGCCGTCCTCGACCCCCATCGCCTCGTCGGCGTAGGGCTCGACCCAGACGGTCTCGATCAGCGGCTCGCCGGGCCCTTCGGCCGGGTCGGCGGCCGGGTACTCGGTCGGCAGCACCCGCTTCGGCCGCTTCGCGATCGAATCGAGGCAGGTGTTGCTGGCGATCGTGTAGAGCCAGGAGCGCAGCGAGCTCCGTCCCTCGAACCGTTTCAGCCCGCGCCAGGCGCGCAGCAGCGCCTCCTGCAGCGCGTCCTCGGCGTCGTGGACCGAGCCCAGCATCCGGTAGCAGTGCGCCTGCAGCTCGCCGCGATAGGGCTCGACGAGGTTGGCGAAGGCGCCCTCGTCTCCCCCGCGCGCGGCCTCGAGCTGCTCCTGCTCGGCAGCGGGCGAGCTGGTCGGGACTGGGCTCACCCTTTTAGGGTAAACAAGGACGCGATGGCGACACCGCCGGCACTCGCAATCGAAGCCAACGGCCTGGCCAAGGCCTTCGACGACGTCCAGGCGGTCGACGGAGTCGACCTCGCCGTGCGCCGCGGCTCCGTCTACGGCGTGCTCGGGCCGAACGGCGCCGGCAAGACGACGACGATCAAGATGCTGGCGACCCTGCTGAGGCCGGACGCCGGCGAGGCGCGGGTGTTGGGCCACGACGTCGTCGCCGAAGCCGACGAGGTGCGCAGCCTGGTCAGCCTCACCGGGCAGCTCGCCTCGGTCGACGAGGAGCTGACGGCGCTGGAGAACCTGACCCTGATCGGGCGCCTCTTGGGCCTGAAGCGGGGAGCGGCGAAGGCGCGCGCGGCCGAGCTGCTCGAGGCCTTCGGCCTGGCCGAGGCCGCAGGGCGGCTGGTCAAGAACTACTCCGGCGGGATGCGCCGCCGGCTCGACGTCGCCGCCAGCATCGTCGTCACCCCCGAGCTGATGTTCCTCGACGAGCCGACGACGGGGCTCGACCCGCGCTCCCGCAACCTGGTCTGGGACATCGTCCGCGCCCTGGTCGACGAGGGGACGACGATCCTGCTCTGCACTCAGTACCTCGACGAGGCCGACCAGCTGGCCGACGGGATCGCCGTGATCGACCGCGGCAAGGTGATCGCCGAGGGTACGCCGGGGCAGCTCAAGGCCTCGGTCGGCTCGGGAGCGCTGCACGTGCGCCTGCTCGACCCCGAGCAGCGGCCGGAGGCCGAGCGGGTGCTCGAGCGCGAGCTCGGCGGCGTCCACCTCGAGCCCGACCCGGCGGCGCTCAGCAGTCCCTGCGCCGACACCGCCCGCGCCGCCGAGGCGGTCGGCGCGCTATCGCAGGCCGGAGTCGGCATCGCGACCTTCTCGCTCGGCCAGCCCAGCCTCGACGAGGTCTTCCTGGCGCTGACCGGGCGACCGGCCGAGGGGCAGGCGTCGATCGAGGAGGAGGAGCAGGCGGCATGAGCGCCACGACGACCATCGAGCACGAGGCGCTGCGCAAAGCTCTCTCCTCGACGCCGCGGCCGCCTCGCGCCAGCGCCCTCTCGGCGATCCTCGCCTTCGGCTGGCGCGGGATGCTCAAGGTCAAGCACGTGCCCGAGCAGCTGCTCGACGTGACGATCACGCCGGTGATGTTCGTGCTCATGTTCACCTACCTCCTCGGCGGCGCGATCGCCGGCTCGACCAGCGAGTACCTCGATTACATCCTTCCCGGCGTGCTGGTGATGTCGGTCCTCTTCACCACCGTCTACTCCGGGGTCGCGCTCAATACCGACCTGACCAAAGGCGTCGTCGACCGCTTCCGCTCGCTGCCGATCTGGCGGCCGGCGCCGCTGGTCGGCGCCCTGCTCGGCGACAGCGTCCGCTACCTCGTCGCAGGCACCGTGATCGTCGTCCTCGGCGTCGCGCTCGGCTTCCGGCCCGACGCCGGCGTCCCCGGCGTGGTCGCGGCGATGGCGCTGGTGATCGTCTTCGCCTTCGGCCTCTCCTGGGTCTTCACCACGATGGGCCTGCTGCTGCGCTCGCCCAACGCGGTGATGAACGCCGGCTTCATGGGCATCTTCCCGCTCACCTTCCTCAGCAACGTCTTCGTCGAACCGGAGACGCTGCCGAGCGCGCTCGAGGCCTTCGTCGACGTCAACCCGATCTCGATCCTCGCCACCGCCTCGCGCGGGCTGATGGAGGGCAACGCGGAGGCCAGCGACATCGCGATCGTCCTGGCGGTCGCGGCAGCCCTGACCGCCGTCTTCGCCCCCCTCACCACCAGGCTCTACCGCAGCCGCTGAACCCGCCCGAGCCTGCTAGGTGCAACGCGTTGCACCTGGCTCAATCGTCATATTCGTCGTGCAGGCGCCACCATTTGTAGGGCGGGTCCTGCGGGCGTCCCTCGGGTGAGTCCTCCCACTCCTCCTGGCGGCCCAGTGGCGTCACGTCCAGCAGCGCCCAGTTGCTGGACAGCGGCTCGACCCCGCGTCGATTGGTGAAGTAGGTGCGGAAGATGCGCTCGCCGTCGCGGACGAAGACGCTGAGTCCGAACTCCTCGCCGTCCTGGTACTGGTCGGGCTGCGGCTCGAACGGCGCGAGGCCGAAGTCGGGGTTGAAGTCGCTCTCAAACGACGAGTACCAGGGGACTTCGTCCCACCCCATGCGCTCCTTGAACGCTTCCAGCTTCGACAGCGGCGCGCGGGAGACCAGGGCGAAGGAGGTGTCCTTGGCGTGCAGGTGCGCGAGGTGACCGAGGTTGTCGACGACCATCGAGCAGCCGTCGCAGCCGTGGTCGGAGCTCGGCCCGTACATGAAGTGGTAGACGATTAGCTGCGGCCGCCCTTCGAAGAGGTCGAGCAGCGTCGCCTCGCCCGCCGGACCCTCGAGCACGTACTCCTTCTCGATCTCGGCCATCGGCAGGCGCCGGCGCTCCGCGGCGAGCGCATCGCCGGCCTGCATGTGCGCCTTCTCCTTGGCGAGCACCTCCTGGCGCGCCGCCTCCCACTCCTGCGGGGAGACGACCCGCGGCGGGTTGGGGATCCGATCGGTTGCCTCAGCCATCTCTTCCTCCTGCTGGTGGTTGGTTCCCTTACGACTACCCACCGCGACGAAACTAATCGGCTGGGAACCGATGAGTTTTGGGTCAGGCCCCGGTCTAATTCACGACGTCATTGCCGCGCCTCGGCGCGAGACGGCCGACAACGACCCGAAGGGAGAGCCGATGCAGAAGATCACACCGTTCCTGTGGTTCGACGACCAAGCCGAGGAGGCGATGAACTTCTACACCTCGGTCTTCGAGGACTCGAAGGTGATCGGCGTCAGCCGCTACGGAGAGGCCGGCCCGGGCGAGCCGGGCTCGGTGATGATCGCCAGCTTCGAGCTCGAAGGGCAGCGCTTCACGGCGCTCAACGGTGGGCCGCGATTCAAGTTCAACGAGGCGATCTCCTTCGAGATCGACTGCGAGACGCAGGAGGAAGTCGACTACCTGTGGGAGAGCCTGACCGCCGGCGGCGGCGAAGAGAGCATGTGCGGCTGGCTGCGCGACAAATACGGCCTCTCCTGGCAGGTCGTCCCCCGCATCCTCGGCGAGCTGATGTCAGACGAGGACCGCGAGAAGGCCAAGCGCGTCACCGAAGCGATGCTGAGCATGCGCAAGATCGAGATCGCCGAGCTGCAGCGGGCCTACGAGGGTTGACCGCGATCGCGTGGCGCCGACGGTCAGGCCACGACGGCGAGCAGGCCGGCCATGCCGCCGAAGCCGGCGATCATGGCGGCCGAAAGGGCAATGGCGCCCTGCAGCATGCTGCGTTGCATTCCTGCGAGCGCTTTGTTCATCTCCCGCATCTCCTGACGCATTTCCCGCACCTCGAACTCGACCCGGCCCAGACGCCTGTCCACTTCCTTGAAGCGCCGATCCACCTCATCGAAGCGTTCGTCCACCCGCGCCCGGAAGTGGTCGAGTCGTTCGTCGGTCCAGCTTTCCCTCATCGCCTCCATAGCTTGCACCATAAACGAGTTGTCTGCACGCCTCCTGCGCAGAGTGTGAAATCTCTGTGCCAATATCCGCGGGGCCGATGAGTTTTCGCCCGTCTCGCGGACTCAGTCATCGCAAACGCCAGCCGACGAAAGGATCCCCATGACACGTCGTCTCGCCCGCCTCGCCGACATCGCCTACCGCCGCCGCGGGCGCATGGTCCTCGCCTGGATCGTCGCGGCGTTCGTGATCATCGGTCTCGGCTCCTCGCTGGCGGGGGAGTACGAAGCCGACTACGACACGCCCGGGTCGGAGTCCGAGGCGGCGAGCGAGCTGACCGAGCGTGAGTTCGGCGGCTACACCGGCCAGGAAATCTTCGTCGTCTGGAAGGACCCGGACGGGGCGACGAGCCCCGCCGCGAAACAGCGCGTCGACGCCTTCCTCGCCGAGGCGAGGGAAATCGACCACATCGAGCCGCAGACCGCGGTCCGCGTCTCCGACGACGGCACGATCGCGACGACGACGCTGCCGCTGACGATTCCCGGCTGGGAGGTGCCCAAGGAGGACGGCGAAAAGCTGGTCGAGGCGGCCGAAGGCAACAGCGTCGGCGACCTCGAGATCAAGCTCGGCGGCGATCCGATCTACCGCGCGCAGGAAGGGGCGAGCCCCGAGGGGGTCGGCTTCCTCGGCGCCGCGATCGTGCTGCTGATCGCCTTCGGGTCGGTCGTCGCCGCCGGCCTGCCGCTCGCGATCGCGCTGATCGGCCTCGGCATCACCTCCGGCGGCCTGATCGTCCTGCTCGCCAACTTCATCGACGTCCCGGACTGGACGACCGCGGTCTCGGGCCTGATCGGGATCGGCGTCGGGATCGACTACGCGCTGCTCGTCCTGACCCGCTTCCGGGCGGCGCTGGCCGCCGGCAAGGACCGCCACGACGCGGTGGTCGAGGCCGTGACCACCGCGGGGCGCAGCGTGATCATCGCCGGCTGCACGGTGGTGATCGCCGTCCTCGGCCTCTTCCTTACCGGCCTCCCCTACATGTACGGGGTGGCGATCTCGGCCTCGATGGCGGTGCTGGTCGTGATGCTCGCCGCGGTGACCCTGCTGCCGGCGCTGCTCTCCTACCTCGGCCCGCGGGTCGACCGCCTGCGGCTGCCGCTGCTCGGCCGCGCCGCCAAGACCGAAGCCGGCGAGGAATCGCTCGCCGGGCGCTGGAGCCACGCCGTCCAGCGCCGGCCCTGGCCGGCGGCGATCGCCGCCACGGCGCTGCTGCTGGCGCTGGCCGCGCCCGCCCTCGGCATGCGACTCGGCTTCCCCGACGCCGGCAACGACCCGCCCGACACGATGACGCGGCAGTCCTACGACCTGATCAGCGAGGGCTTCGGCCCGGGCACCAACGGCCCGTTGGTGATCGCCGCCGAACTGCCCGACTCCGGCGCCCAAGGGGACGTCGTCGCCTTGACCAAAACGCTGCGCGGCGAGGAGGGCGTCGCCTTCGTGGCGCCGCCGCGCTTCAACCAGGCCGACAGCGCCGCGATCCTCACCGTCGTCCCAACCACGTCGCCCCAGGCCGAGGCCACCCAGGACCTGGTGACGCATCTGCGCGAGCAGGTCGTGCCCGAAGAGCTCGCCGGCACCGGGGTGACCGCCGAGATCGGCGGCGTCACGGCGGCACTCGAGGACCAGAGCGAGTACATGGTCGACCGCATGCCGCTCTTCATCGCCGGCGTCGTCGGCCTCTCCTTTCTGCTCCTGCTGATCGCCTTCCACTCGCCGCTGATCTCGCTCAAGGCGGGGATCATGAACCTGCTCTCGGTCTGCGCCGCCTACGGGGTGATGACGCTCTTCGCCCAGGGCGGGGCGCTCGGCGAACTGATCGGGATCGACCACGAGGTGCCGGTCGCGCCGTTCATGCCGGTGATGATGTTCGCGATCCTCTTCGGGCTCTCGATGGACTACGAGGTCTTCCTGATCTCGCGCATCCGCGAGGAGTACCTGAAGGACGGCAACACCCGCCGCGCGGTCGCCGACGGCCTGGCGAAGACGGCGCGGGTGATCACGGCGGCGGCGGCGATCATGGTCGTCGTCTTCCTCGCCTTCCTGACCACGCCCGAAGTGTTCCTCAAGCTGTTCGGGATCGGCCTCGCGTCGGCGATCTTCCTCGACGCAACCGTGGTGCGAATGGTGCTCGTACCCGCCGTGATGCAGCTGCTCGACCACCGCAACTGGTGGATCCCGGACTGGCTGGAGCGAATCCTGCCGCGACTCGACGTCGAGCGCGTGGCGGTGGGAGCCGCGGAGGTCGAGACCGCCGAGGGGAGGCCCTAGGCGCCGAGCAGGCCGGCCATCGCGCCGAACCCGGTGACGATCGCGGCGCTCAACGAGATGACGCCGTAGACCATCGTGCGTTGCATCGACCTAAGCGCCGAGTTCATCTCTTTGAACCCCTCGCTCATCTCCGAGCGCATCTCTCGAATCTCGGAGCTTATTTCCCGGATATCGGATTCGACGCGGTCGAAGCGTCGAGCGGTTTCCTCCCGGAAGTCGTCCAGCCGCGCGTCGGTCCAGCTCTCTCGCATCGCCTCCATAGCTTTGCATGGTAATGAGCTGTCTGCACGGAAAGTGTGCAGAATCTCAATTCCTGAACCAACTCTTGCGCGGAGGAGTTACAAGCACGCTTCCAGCTCGGCGGCGGTCGGGCCCTCGCCCTCGACGACGCGTCGGGCGACCAGCGCGACCATGCCGGCGACGGTCGCCCAGTCGAGGTGTGCCAGCTCGGCGAGCCGCTCGATCGCCGCGTGCTGGAGGCACACACCCTCGACTCCGCCGGCGAGGATCTCGACCGTGAGCAGGCGGGCGGTGGGAACGTCGCTCGCGAGCAACCGCGCCGCGACTTCGACCCCCGCCTTTACCTTCGCCTCCCGCTCGCCCTCACCCTCGCAAGCAGCTTCGATCGCCCCGACCAGGCGCCCGAACAGCTCCTCGAAGCTCGCCAGCAAGCAGGCTTGCTTGTCCCCGAACTGCTTGTAGAAGCTGGCGGTGGAGACACCCGCCTGCCGCGTGATGTCGGCGACCGCAACCGCCGCATACCCCCGCTCCGCACACACCTCCGCCATCGCCGCAAACAACCGTTCCCGCTGATTCCGCTCGACGACTTCCCGGGGAATTCCGTGCTGCCCACCTGGCAGACGCTTTGCTTGACCCTCTTTTCCCCACATAGCTAGAGGATAGGCATGGCACTGCTGCGGCTCTGAGGCTGCGACGAAGCAGCCTCAGAGCCGCATATATAACTCTTCCCGACTACCCGCTTAGACTTGCAAAGTAGATGGAGAGACTGCCGTTGCTGCTTTTTACTCCTTCGCAGAGAGAGCCAGAGGCGGTATATGCCATGCCTTCTGTGAGCTGCGTCATGTTGACGCCTTTACCGTTGTTCGAGAATACTGCTCCTTTGCCATTTGATGACCACTGCCTCGGGATCGTTACAGCGCAGATCAAAGACTCCTGAAAGTAGATATTGACCTTGATCCCGGTGCTTTTATCGTCAATGCAGCCTATTCCGGCATCGGCCCAGTACATGGGTGAGAAGGTGGACAGCTTGTAGGCAAGGATGCAGCTACTCGTGTCTACCGTTGCTTTAAGCTGCATTGGTTCTGTTAGGCATCCGCCGAATTCGGTTGGCAGTACCAGGTACTGCCAGGCACTGGGAACTTCCGGGTTATTGAACGAGGTTGATTTGCAGTTCACGGTGAGTCCGAGATCGCCAAAGCCAAGCGTTGCTTTAGATGAACCCGAGATGGATTTAGTGCCACCGTCGGTTGTGAAACCTGCGCTCGACATGTAGAACGATGCCGATGCCGAGCCGGCCCCCACAAATGCTGTCAGGGCAAGCGCCATCAAGGCGCCAAGCCCCAAGGACTTGATGCGTCTCATTCTTTCCTCCTGTCCCGGCGCTTAGCGCCGGGTTGACTGGTTTGACTGGTCGATCGGTGGGAGGTGGCTGCTAAGTCGTTCTCGGGGCTCTAGCGCGCCGCTCGTTTGCGCTTCGCCTTCCCCTTGCACTTCGTCGGCTTCACAACGGGCCGGAAGTTCTTGATCCGCCCGTTATGCGCTTTGAACTCGGCGATCGCCTTGCTCTTGGTCTTGCAGAGGTCGGTCGAGTTGATGATCAGGCCCTTGGCGCCGCCCTGCATGGTCAAGGTGACCTTGTCGACGGGGGCATCGGGAGCGGTCTCGAAGGTGTTGCGGATTCGTCCTTTCAAGGAATCGACTCTGCCGATCAGGTCGAAGCGGATCTCTCCGTTCCGCAGAGCCGCTACGAGGTCTGGGAGCTGGTGCTCTGAGGAGCGCAGGTAGACCGGTCCCTCGACGAAGCCGTCGAGCAGAGGGGTCGTCGCTTTGGCGTAGCCGTAGATCGATCCTGCGGGGCAGTTGTCCTGGGCGTACTGGACCCTGGTGCAGACCGTTCTGATGTGGCTCTGGTCGAGGAAGGCGCTTCTTGGCAGGGTTACGCGGGCATAGGAGATGTTGGCTTCTCCTCTTTTCATCCTCACCGTGCCCCTGAAGGCGGGATGGGCGCCTCTCTTGGTTCCTCCGATCAGCTTCAGGTCTAGCTTCGGGTTGAAGGAGAGGGCGGCGCAGTCCGCTGCCTGGAAGGGGGTCGAGACGACCACGGGGTTGTTGTCTGCCTCGGAGGCGAAGTCGAGGCCTGAGCCCAAGAGAGTCGATGCGGTTGAAGTTCTCTCGCAGCTGGTCGGGTTGAGGACGAAGTTGGGCCTGTCGACGTAGGCCCTGATGTCCTTGGCGTGGACGACGATGCCGTCGATGATGTGGGGGATCGGGTCTGAGCCGACCGAGTCGACGAAGACTTCGGCTGTCTCTCTGTCGATCTTGAAGCCTTGGCGGACTACGACGGTTCCGATGTCGAAGGGGCCTACCTTGGCGGCTGTGATCGCCGCGATCGAGAGAGCGCTTCCGTTATACGGGCCGGCCAGGTAGACCTTGCCGGGGGCATAGGCGGGGGATGGGCCTACTCCTGCTCCTACCAGGGTTCTGCCGACCAACGAAGCAGCGGGACAAGAGGGGCTCTGTTCCTCTTGCGTGCCTGTCTTGTGCTCAGCTGCCGCTATCGCTGCGTCTGGGCAGTAGGGGATCCCGGCGAGCTTGCCGGTCAGGCCTGGGGGGAGCTTGATCGAGAAGCGGGTGAACTCCTGTTCGGAGTCCTGTCTGTGGAGGCGCAGGTTGAAGGGGCTGTGTTTGCCGGCGGCGTTGTTGATCGTTCCCGCCATCAGGCCTGGGCGGAAGGGAGGGAGGCCTCCTGAGGGGCATGGGCCGTTGTCTGGGCCGGTGATGATCTGGAAGGAGGAGGTGCTCGTTACCGGGGCTCCTCCTGAGGTCGGGGTGAGGACTGCTTTGACCTGGTGGGTGCCGCAGGACGCTGGGGTCGCCAAGGGGCTCCTCGTTCCCTCGCGGAAGTGGAGCTTGAAGGAGGAGAAGGGGAGCTGGGGCAAGTTCTCCGCCACGGTTGTGAGCTGACCGGTCTGGAGGTTTGGCTTCACCTCCATCGGCTGCTTGATCGAGATGCCGAGCTCTTTGTCCTGCAGGACGAGGTAGAGGGCCAGCAGGCTCCCGAAGGGGTTCTCGTAGGGCTCGGCGATGTGGAGGGAGCCATGGACGATCTTGTCGAGGAGCGGGGTCTCGACTTCGACCGTGCCGACCTTGGAGGCGTTGGGGCAGCCTGCTCCTGCTTCGGAGAAGGCGGTCTCCCTCGTTAGGTCCGCTTCCGAGCAGACCTCTAGGCCTTCGGCGATCGCGGGGTTGGTGGTCATGCCCTCGGGCAGGGTGACTTCGACCTTTGAGATGTCGGCGTGGGCTATCCCTGACGGGTTGGTCAGGCCCTCGTCTTTGACGTTCAGCTCGAAGTCAAGGCCGGCGGGGCTCTGAGCGGCCAAGGTGGTCGGCTGCGCTTTGATCTGAGGGGCGAAGCCGAGTTTGGCGCAGCCGGTGGCTTCCGGGGGGGTCGTTGCCGTGCCTTCGAAGGGGGTGCCCGGAACGGTCGGGGCGAGCGGGTCGCCGTCCCACCAGGAGGTGGCTTTGAAGGTCGTCTGCAGCGGCCCCGTGCAGGAGCGCGGCATCGTGATGAAGGGCTCGACCGGGACTTTGGCGGGGCAGATGGCCGAGCCGCCTTCGGAGGCGATTTTCAGACAGGCGCCGCGCTCCCCGTCGTGGGACTCATCGGCGGGATTGCCCCAGATCGTGAAGGAGGACCAGGCGACTTCGAGCAGCTGGGAGGTGTTTCGCAGCGTCGCCTGCACGTTGTAGGGGGGGGAGGGGTTGACGCCGAGCAGGACCGTCACCGGCACCTGCCCCGCCCAGAAGCCGAGCTTGGCGGCGGCTCCCGGCGGGGGGATCAGGTTGTAGACGGAGGTGGGCTGGGCGAGCAGCTTGTTCTCCTCGAGCTGCTCGGGCGTCTGGCCCTCCGCGAAGGTGATCCTGACGACGCCGACCGCGGTCGAGTCGGCGCACTCGGGCGGCTCGAGGAGGCCGTTCAGCTTGGTCAGGAAGTCGAGGGTCGCGCAGCGCGGGGTTGCCGTCGGGCGGCCGGCGAAGCCGGCGGGGAGATCGACCGTGAGGTCGCGGATCGCCCCGTCGGCGAAGGCTTTGCCTTCTTCGTCGAGGGCGACGTTCAGATCGAAGGCCGTGGTCATCTCGAAGGGATGCGAGCCGGCCTGCATCGAGGCTTCGCCGCCGGGCCCGGTGAAGCCGACTTCGAGGTCATAGAGGCCGAAGGCGGCGTGGGCCTGGGGGGCGAGGGCGAGAGTCGCCAGGGCGGTCGCGATCGTCAGCTTGAGGCCCCTCATCGTGCCGCCCTCCTGGTCTTGTTGGCTCGCTTTGCTCGTTTTGCCTTGCGCGGCTTTTTGATGCAGCGGGTCTTGCCGGCTTTGCGGATCGCCCGCCTTCCTTTCGCGCATTTGCTCGGCTTGGGCGACTCGGTGACGTTGCCTGCGCCTTCGAAGGACGAGGAGGCGGGGGTCGGATCGTCTGGAGCCACCAATGGGCCCTGGCAGGCTTCGCCTTCGCAGGCGGGAGTGACCTTGGGCTGCGGGAATCCCCCTCCGACCCTGGCGTCGTAGACGTCGATCAGGCCGTAGTCCTGGGGCAGCAGGCTGGAGAGGGTCGAGAAGAAGACGTCCGTCCCTTTGGGGTCGGCGTCGCGGAAGTAGGAGGCCTGTGGGCTCTCGCCCGAGGAGATCAGGTCGACGCAGCCGCCCGCCTCCGTGTTGAAGACGGCGTCTCCTTCGTCGCAATCGCCGGTGCCGGCCTCCTGCCAGCGGTAGACGTCCTGGACGCCGTTGGTGTCGCGCAGGACGAGCGCCTCGTGGCTCTCGAAGAAGAGGCGGGAGCCGTCCTCGGCGAGGACGCGGGAGGCATAGAGGGAGTGCGTCCAGGCGGGGATCTGGGCGGCGGCGGGGATGCCGGTGGAGCCTCCGTTTGACCTCAGGAGCTCGCCGGAGTCCGGACGGGCGCCGCTGCGGTTGCACGAGACGCAGCGAAGCGCCCCGGACTCGGCGTCGTAGAGGTAGACCTCGGTCGCCGCTTTGCCCGTCTCGAGGTCGGTGTTGTCATAGCCGGTGAGGGGCGCGGTCGAGACGAAGACAGCGTGGCGGCCGTCGGCGGCGACGCGGGAGAGGCGGGCAATCGGGCTCGATGCCCCTGGGGAAGGTGCGCCGAATCCCCCACTGGTATCGCTACCGGAGAGCACTCCCACGAAGCTGTAGGTGGGGGGCTCGCCGGCCTCGTAGAGGTAGAGGTTGGGCTCGCCGCTCTCGGCTTCGTCGCCCTCGCTGTTTTGCCCGGAGCCGGCCAGGGCTTCTTTGGAGGCGAAGTAGACGCGATTCGCGTCCGCGCTAATCCCCAGCACGCCGAGCACGCCTTTGGCGATCAGGGTCTCTTCCCCTTCCCCGACCTCGAAGGAGTAGAGGTCGTCGGCCAGGGGGCCTTCTGTCATCTCGAAGACCGCCCTGGCGCCGTTCTCATCGGCGCCCCAGAAGAAGGCTTTGGCATTGGAGCCCGTCGACTGTGAGACGGCGATCGTTTCCTCGTCGCCTTCGAGGCCCAGGTCGTGGTCGATGCGGACGTAGATCCGCCCCGCTCCGCGCGACGTGGAGGGTGCGACTTTGGAGGCGGTCCAGAAGACTCGCCTACCGTCGCTCGAGTAGGCGTTGCCGGTGTTGCTCGTCTGGCCGTCCCCGACGACGTCGGAGCTTCCCGTCCCCGCCGAGCATTCTTCGGCGAGGGGGTTGATCGGGCTGCCGTCGGGGAAGACGCAGACGAGGCGCAGGTTGCCCTCCTCGTCGCGCTCGTAGAGCTGCGCCTTCGCGTTGGGATTGGGGAGGGCTTCGGGGGTGAGCTGGTCGCTGGCCAGGTAGAGGGTGCGCGCGCCATCGGCCGAGAGCCCCTGGATTTCGAGCGTGGAGTAGGCCGGGGGGCTCGCTTCCGGCGGGGGGACGGTGCTCAGCGCTGCGAAGGAGCCCCTCTGGGCGCCGCAGTTGTGGCGGCGGTAGAGGTTGAGCGTGCCGGTGACGGCTCCCGCGGCCAGCGGCGGGTCGGCGAAGGTGCGCAGCCAGGCGTCGCAGAGGTCGGGGGAGAAGGCCTTGAAGAGGTTCTTGAAGTTCGCGTCAGAGGTGCTTTCGATGCTCAATTTCGTCCGCAGCCCCGAGAGCGCTTCGCTCGACCATCCCGTCGCGGGATCGCGGACCCCCAGGTACTGGGAGACGATCGGAGCTGCCTCGACGTCGCCGAAGGCGGTCGAGGAGGTGTAGGTGAAGCGGCCTCCGTCGGTCGAGCTCTGGTGCAGGCCGCTGAGCGAGTCGACGAGGAAGTGGATGTCGCCGTCGCCCTTCTCCAGCGGGCTGACCATCTCATAGGCGCGGCAGTCGGGCAGCTTTGCCCCGGGACCGATGCGGAAAGCCTGGTTGGGGCACTCCGTGCTGAGCGGATCGGCGAGCGGGAAGGTGGTGAAGGATGAGTCCTCGCCGGGCGCTCCCGGTTTGCCGCCTTGGCCGATCGCGTCTTCGCCGCCGGAGCCCGAGCTGCGGGCCACGAAGCGGTAGCGGTAAGCGGTCTCGGGCTCCAGGCCGGCGAGGAGGACGCCGGGGGTCGTGAGGAAGGAGTTGACCGATTTGGCGGTCAGGAGCGTCCCCGGAGCGGCGGGCTCCTCGCTCACGCAGGGTGCTTCCCAGCCCTGCGCTTCGATGCACTGCTCGGTCGCGTACTGGACGCGGAAGGTGGCGTCGGGCCAGAAGCGGGGGTTGATCTCGGCCTTGAGCAGGGCGCCGTCGGCGTCGACGGAGGCGGCGTACTGGTCGCCGATCTCAGGCGCCGCCAGGGGCGGGTCTTCGAAGGCGATCGGGGGCGGGCCGTAGGCGTTGAGGTAGGAGGCTTGGATGGCTCTGAAGTAGCCGACGTAGAGGTTGCCGGGCTCGTCGGAGCCGGGGCCCGCCACGTTGGTGGCGAGGCCTTGGATCGATTCTTCGTTAGGTGGGGCGGCGAATTTGTCCGCCAACTCCATGCCCTGGATCGGGTCTCCGGTGCTAGCGAACCCGAGAACCCCATGACTCTCAACCAGTGTGGCACTGAGGACGTACAGGTTGCCCACAGCGTCGACCGCAATCGCTCTAGGGTCACTGACTTTCCGTGCGCCCACGAGCGCTTCGGTGTCGGGGTCCAGCCGGTGGACATCCGGTAGCGAAGCGAGCGCGAAGTATAGGTCCCCGCTCGCCGGATCGGCGGCGAGCACCTGGACCGATCTGCCGTCGAAGGCCCCCAGCTCCCCGGGACCCTCGAAGTCAATTTTGCCTTTGAAGGTACCGTCGGTTCCGAACTCCTGGATCCTGTCTTTGTCGCCGGCGAAGAGCGTGCCGGTTTTGGGGTTGAAGGTGAGGTGATTACCGACAGTTTCGGCTGAGAAGTAGCTATCTGCGGCACCGGAGACTCCAGCTCCGCAGGTATCGCCCGAGGCGGCGGTGCAGAGGTTTTCCTCCTGGGGGGTGACGGTTACCGGTTCGGAGTTGGCTTCCTGCGCTTCGCGCTCTGCGACCTTGGTCTTGTTGACCTGGCCGCCGAACATGAGGATGAACTGGCCGGAGGGGGAGAACTTCTGGACGCGGTTCTTGATCGCGCCTTCGAAGGTGGTCTCCTGCGTATAGATGTCGCCATTGGCATCGATGGCAAGGCCGAAAGGACCGCTCATTTCCTGGAACTGTCCGGCGCCACTACCTGTTACCCCGGCTTGGCAAGTCGTGGTGCAGATCTCGAGCTCGTTGGAAGGGGTGTCGCCCGGAGCGCCCTCGGGAGCCACGTCCCAGCCCCAGGCCTTGACGAAGGCGCCCCAGGCGGTGAACTCGCTGATGCGGGAGTTGTTGAGATCGGCAACGTAGAGGTGGCCGGTGTCGGGATCGGCGACCATGCCACGGGGGTTGTTGAGCTGGCCGGCGGCGGGACCGGCGGTGACATTGTCGGCAGGCGTCTGGAAGAGGAACTCAGGCGCGGCGGCCGAGGCGGGAGCGGCGAGGAGGAGAGATACGAGGAGAGCGAGAAGAACGCTGGCGAAGGGACTCCCGCAGTGACCGTGGCTCACCTTTGATGGGGCTGCTCCTTTTTTCATTGTCAACATCTCGGCTTTCGGTTTAGTAGGTGACCTGAGTGCCTCAGGCTTGCGTCATGTCCTTGGAGCAACCCGGACGAATCGAGTCGTCCGGGTTGCTGATCGGGACCAAGCCCGAACTCGGCGGGCTATTCGGCCGTCACCGCCCAGGTGCCGGAGGCCCAGCCTTCGAAGTCCTCTCCGTCGTCTTCGAGCATGGCTCCCGCCCTCGAGGCCCCGGGAGCTGGCAGGAACACACCTGGGAAAGCTTCTACTTTCAAAGCAGGATTTGTGATCAGGGGATCGAGATCGCCTCCGGTGACCGTGGCTACTTCCTGGTAGACACAGAGGAAGCCCAGCGCGGCTTTTGGCTGCGCCGCCGTACCTGGGCACTCTGTGGTGGGCGCGGTGACGTATTTCGTCTGCGCCACGGGCAACGGATCTTTGAGCGGAATGTTGAACGGCAGCGGGACCCGTGTGTCACCAGCGGACATCATCCAAGGCCCGGTCTCGGTTTTCCCGGTGGGAAGGGTTTCTGTGAAGCCAGAGAACCCGGTCGCGCCTTTGGCGCCAGCCGCGCCGGTTGCCCCCGTCGCACCAGTGGCGCCTTTGGGACCGGCTTCTCCGGTCGCGCCGGTGTCGCCCTTGGCGCCAGCGGGACCTGCCGGACCTGCCGGCCCCGCGGGGCCCGCCGCTCCGGTTGCGCCCTTCGAGCCCCTGGGGCCGGTGGCGCCTTTTTTGGCTTTTTTCGCTGAGGTGGTGGCGCCGTTGTCCGAGCCACTGTTGTTGGCGGCGTAGGCGCCGCCGATCATGGCGAAGACCAAGGCGATGACCGAGATCACTCCCGGGATGCCGAAGCGGTTGCGAAGCGTCGAGAACATCGAATCTCTCTCCTTGTCCCTGAGCCCCTCTGCCGGCCGCTTCCCTGTGCGGCACTCCCGCGAGGCTCGGTTATGTGGTCCCTGTTACTGCCGTTTCCCTGATGCGTCTGTCTGGAGTGGAGAGCGTTCCCAGAAGGTGCCATCCGTTCCAGCGCTGGCGCTAGGAAAGCACCCCATCACAGGGTTGTCAAGAGAAAGTTCCCAAAAGAAAAAGAGCGTTCCCAGACGCGTTCCCGCGCAGAGATATGGGAGTACCAAACCGAAGCGGGAGCGCAGAGCCCGGTTACGCCAGGGAGCGCACCGCTACGTCAACCGTGACGGAGCGGTCGGGAGCAGCAAGGGCGGCTGCGGCTGCGGCGATAAGGGCTTGGCGATCGAGCGCATAGCGCTCCGCGGCAGCAGCCAGAGGCTCGTCGACGCCTAGATCGGGATAGAGAAGTTGAAGCTCGATGGGCCGAGAGTCTCGAAGGGCTACTACCGCGCGGGGGTGGACCTGATCCGCTCGCTCGGCCTTACGGTCGGGTGCGAGTTCGATCGAGATTGCATTGGCTTCGGTGTCGTAGTCGGCTCTCATGTCAATCGTCCGGAAAGGTCGTGATGACGAGATTGGGATCGTCACTGGCGACCACCACAATGATCGCACGGCCATCGACATCTAAGCCCGCGAGTCGTGGGTTGCCATCTTCATCCTGGCCCTCCTTCACAGGATCGGTCACCACTTCTAAGACATCGCTGGATCTGATCCCGTACAGCCTCATCTCGTTCTTTGCATGACGGCTGAAGCGCACATGCCTCTAAGCCTCGCCGTCCAGAATCTCTCCCCCATTGCTAAGCCGCTTCGCGTGCCAGACGCGACGCTTCCTCCGCCCCCAGGTAGGGCGAGAGGATGAACTCGGCGCAGTCGGGGAGGAGGTCCTCGAGCTGCTCGGCGTCGCCGGCGGCGACCTTGCGGCCGGCGAGGGAGACGAGGGCGCCGATCACGGACTCCTCGGTCGAGTCGGGAAGGGGGCGGTCGCGTTCGCGCTCCGCCCGGCCCAGCTCGAGGAAGGGGACCGCCTCGTTGACGGCGTCGTGGAAGCGGGCGGCGACGACGGGACCGGCGCCCTGCGACTCGACCAAGCAGAGGCGGGCAAGGTCGGGCTCGGAGGCGAGGAAGGCCAGCACGGAGCGAGCCGCGGCGATCGCCTGGTGGGGCCAGTCGGCGATTCCCGACGTCGCCTCGGCCGCCAGCTCGCGGACGTGCCCCGCCAGCACCTCGAAGGCGGCGAGGAAGCACTCCTCCTTGCCCTCGAAGTTGGCGTAGAAGACGCGGCGCGAGACTTTTGCCTCGTTGGTGATGTGGGTGATCGTCACCGCGGCGTAGCCGTGCTCGGCGACCGCGGTCGCCAGGCCGGCGATCAGCCGCTCGCGCTGGCTGTGGGCGACCTGCTCGCGGGTGAAGCCGTGCCGGCCCGCGGGCAGGGGCCCGAGCTCTTCCGCTGCCACGCTCCCCGCCTACTCCTCAGGCCGAGGCGGCGTCGGCCATCCCGCCCGCCTCCCGCGCCGCCTCTTCCTCGCCGACGTAGGGGCGCAGCAGGAACTCGAGGGTCTCGGGCAGCAGCGCCCGCAACTCGTCGGCCTTGCCGGCGACGAGGCGCTGGTTGACGACCCAGAGCACGCCGCCGGCCAGCGTGTCCTCGAGCGTCGCCGGCAGCTCCGCCTGGCGCGGGTTGAGCTCGCGCCCGGGGCGCAGCAGCGGCGCGAAGCGCTTCAACGCCGCCTCGTGGCGGGCGGCCGCCTTCGGACCCGCGGTCAGCGCCTCGACCATGCATGCCCGCGCCACGTTGGGGTGCTCGGCGATCACGACGAACAGCGCCCCCAGCGCTGCGCCCACCCGATCGGTCCAGGGCCCAGCTTCACGCTCGTAGGCGTCCTCGACTGCCCGCGCCGTGTGCTCCAGCGCCGCGTCGAATAGCGCCAGGAAGCACTGTTCCTTGTCCTCGAAGCTCTTGTAGAAGGTCGCGTAGCCGACTTTCGCCCGCCTCACCACCTGCTCGATCGTCGTCGCCGGGTAGCCCTGCTCGGCGACGAGGTCGGCGGTGGCCTCGAGGATGCGGCGCCGCTGGTCGGCGGCGACGGCGTCGCGGGTCACCGGCTGCGGGCCGGGCGGCCGCCGGGAGTCCTTTCCAGGCAATGCGCGCACACCCTCAGGATAGCGCTCGTTCCCAAAGGTACGCTACCGGTATATGAAGTGCTGAAAGTTCCCAAAGATGGGCTAAGGTACCTCGAAGTGGAGCCACCGACCACACTGCGCGCCGTCCGCTCCTGGGAGGACGCCGTGCCGGACCGGGGGTCCGACCAGGGGGTGCTGGAAGCGATGCTGCTGACGGTCGGCGCGCGCGGCTACGACAAGGCGACCGTGCAGGAGGTGATCGAGCGCAGCGGGGTCTCCCGGCGCGCTTTCCAGCGCCGCTTCGCCGGCAAGGAGGCCTGTTTCGCGCTCGCCTACGAGGAGGCCGCCGACCGGCTGTGCAAGGACTTGCTCGACGCGGCACGGGGGTCGGAGAGCTGGCGAGACGGGTTCCGGGCCGCTCTCGCCGAGCTGCTCCGCACCGTCGCCGAGCAGCCGCTGCTGGCGAAGGCGCTGCTGATCGAGGTCCGCGCGGCGCGCGGAGAGGCATGGGCCAAGCACCAGCAGGTGGTGGAGCGCCTCGCCGGCGCGGTCGACACGGCGCGCCAGGCGCCGGGCGCGACCAGTGCCGCCTCGACGATGACCGCACAGTTCGTGGTCGGCGCGATCGAGGAATCGATCGCCGTCGAGATCGGCGCCGGTCGCGCCGCCAAAGCCGAGCGGCTGCTGCCCGACCTCGCCCACCTCGCCGTGCTCAGCTACTTCGGCGAGGACGAGGCCTGGCTCGAGCTCGGCTCCGCCCGCACCGCCTCGCTCGGCCCCGCCGCGTCTTAGGTTGTGAAGCATTGTGGGGACCATGGGCACCACAATGCTTCACAAGACGCTAGGCCTCACTTCTCCTTGGCGATCTTCGCCGCTTCCTCGCTGCCCAGGTAGGGAGTGAGGGTGAACTCGACCAGGTCGGGGAGGAGCTCCTCGAGCTGCTCGGCTTTGCCGGCGATGATGCGGCGGGAGATCAGCGAGACCATGCCGCCGACCAGGGCCTCCTCGGTGGTCTCCGAGAGGCGGTCGAGGACCTCCTTCGGGCGCCCCTCGCGGCCGCTCTGGAAGTAGGGGACGAAGCTCTGGATCGCGGCGTCGTAGCGCTCGACCACGACCGGGCCGGCGACCAGCGCCTCGACCATGCAGAGGCGGGCGAGGTGGGGGTTGGCGGCGAGGAACTCGAGCATCGCGCCGATCCCAGCCTTGACCGCGTGCGGCCAGTCGTCGGCCTCCTCGAAGCCGGCCGAGACGCGCTCGCGCAGCTGCTCCATCACCGTGTCGTAAGCCGCGACGAAGCACTCGTCCTTGCTCGCGAAGTGCTCGTAGAAGGTGCGCCGCGACACGGCGGCGTGACGGGTGATGTGGGCGATCGTCGTGCCCGAGTAGCCGTTTTCGGCGATCGCCTCGGCGATCCCGGCGATCAACCGCTCGCGCTGGTTGTGGACGACGAACTCGCGGGGTAGCCCATGGCGGCCGGGCGGCAACCGCGCCAGCTCGGGCGGGTAGTTCTCCACGCTCTGGTCCCTTTCCTCCGAGGTGACTTTTTTACTGGAATTAGGGATCACATCTCGACGATATCGCGCAATCGGCTCAGAATCCCGGGCAAGCTCAGCTAGGGCCGCATCGATTCCTAGATAGGGCATCACGGCGGCCGAAACCAGCTGCGGAACCAGCTGCGCGAGCTCCTCCGCCTGCCCCCGCACGACCTTGGCGTAGACCTGCCCGTAGGCCGACCCGGCCAGCGCCTCGGCGGTGGTGTGGGGGACCGATTCGGGGTCCTCCATCTCGTTGCGACCGGCGTCGATCAGCGAGGCGATCACCCGCATCGTCATGTCGCGACGGGCACGAGCGGCGTCGCCGGCGGCCAGCACCTCGACCGCGAAGCAGGCGCGGCTGCGGTCGCGCCCGAGGTTGCCGGCGATCTCGTAGGCGACCGCGCGCAGCCTGTCGGGCCAGTCCTCGTGGCTGTTGTAGGCGGAGAGGATCTCCTCCATGCAGCGCTCGTTCATCTCCTGCCAGACGGAGAGGAAGCAGTCGTACTTGCCGCGGAAGTGGCGGTCGAAGGCGGGGCGGTCGATGCCGGCCCGCTTGACGATCATCTCAACGCTCGTCTCCGCGTAGCCGCGCTCGGCGGCGATCTCGATCAGAGCCTCGACGATGCGCTCGCGCTCGGGACTGGCGGCGCGCTCGCGGGTCTCCAGGTCGAGCACTAGCTCATGGGACCCCCGATCCCTGCCCTGGCCACCGCTCGCTCCTCCCTACCCCGTCGCCGCGGGCTCCGCCTCCGCCGCGATCCTCTTCGCGGCCTCGGCGCCCAGGTACGGGGTGAGCGAGAACTCGACCAGCTCCGGCAGCAACTGCTCGATCTGCTCCGCCTGGCCCATGATGATGCGCTGGTAGATGATCCAGAAGATGCCGCCGACGATCGTCTCCTCGAGCGTGCCCGGCAGCTCCTCGCCCTTCGAGGAGACCTTGCGGCCCATGCGGAAGAGCGGCACGAAGGCCTGGATCGAACGCTCGTAGCGGTCGACCGCGGCGGGGCCGGCGGAGAGCGCCTCGACGATGCAGGTGCGGGCGAGCGCCGGCTCGCTGGCGACGTAGTGGAGGAAGGCGCCGAGCCCGGCGTTGACGCGAGACGGCCAGCTGTCGACCTTGCTGGCGGCGTCGACGACGCGGCGTAGCGCTTCCTTGACCGCGTACTCGGAGGCGGCGAGGAAGCAGTCCTCCTTGGAGGAGAAGTTCTCGTAGAAGGTGTTGCGGGCGATCCCGGCGCGGCGCACGATGTCGGCGACCGTTACCGCCCGGTACCCCTTCTCGACCGTCTCCTCGGCGAGCGCGGCAATGATCCGGGCCCGCTGATGCTGGGTGATGAACTCGCGGGGAAGTGGATGCCGTCCGGGCGGCGTCCTGACCGCTTGCGGGACACGATCGGCCACGACCGCCAGGGTACCCAGCCACGACACGGATTCCAAGCTGGACGTATTGGCTAGATACCGATACAGTACCGGAGTCCAGACAAACGATTCCCTCGATCAAGACAGGAAGGTATCTCGATGGGAAGGCAGGCCGCAACCAAGGTCCGGGCAGGGGCTGAGGGGGCCGGCAATAGGGGACAGGTAGGGAACCCCGCACCCACGCTAAGGCTGGTGACTTCGTCCAAGCGGCAGAGGATCCTCGAGGGCACGCTCGAGGCGGTCGGCGAGGTCGGCTACGACGCCGCCTCGGTGCGGACCGTGCTCGGCAAGACCGGGCTCTACCGCCAGGCGTTCTACGACAACTTCCCCGACAAGGACGCCTGCTACCTGGAGGCGTTCGACTTCGGGGTCGAGCGGCTGGAAGCGGTGGTGCTGACCGCCGCCGCCGGCGAGGAGAGCTGGCAGGGCAAGCTGCGGGCGGGGCTGGGGGCGCTGCTCGACGCGCTCGACGAAGAGCCCGACATCGGGCGGGCGCTGATCGTCGAGGTCCACGCCGCCGGGCAGGAGGCGCTCGCAAAGCGGACCGAGGCGATGGCGCGGGTGACCGCCTTCGTCGACCTCGCGCGAGCGGAAGCGGAGGACGAGTCGCCGCCGGCGATCGCCCCGGAGGGGATCGTCGCCGGCATCCACGCCGTGATCCACTCGCGGCTGGCGACCGGCGCAAACGACGGCTTCCGCGAGCTGCTGCCGGAGTTCATGTACTTCGCGGTGCTGCCCTACTTCGGGGCCGAGGTGGCCAGCGCGGAGATGCAGGCCGCCCGCGCTTGACCGTCCTGGCCACGCGCGCTTGACAGCGGGAGGGACTTCCCTACGCTGAACGAGATGGATTCGTCATCGACTTCGAATCCACAGCGTCTACCCGAGAACCAAGGGTTGCCGCGGGCATATGAGGTGAGGTCGCAGAGAGAGCGGCTGCGGGAGGCGATGATCCGAGTAGCGGCCGCCAAGGGTTTCGAGGCGACGACTGTGGCCGACGTGATCGAGGTGGCCGGGGTTTCCGAGGAGACCTTCTACGGGATGTTCGAGGACAAGCAGGCCTGCTTCCTCGAGGCCTACGACGCGGTGATCGACGTCCTCGTCGCCCACGTGACCAGCGCCTTCGAAGCCGCCGCCGACGAGCCCTGGCCGGACCGGATCGCGGCCGGGCTGCGGGCGCTGGCGCAGCTGCTCGCCGCCGAGGCGGATATCGCACGGATGGCGATGGTCGAGGTGACGGCCGCCGGCGACGACGCCCGCGAGCGCTACCGCGCCGCGCTCGCCCGCTTCACCCCCTTCCTCGACGAAGGGCGGGCCTACTCCGGCCAGGGGGAAGAGCTGCCGCCGGACACCGCGCGCTTCGCGATCGGCGGCGCGACATCGATGATCTTCGACGAGATCCGCGCCGGGCGCGGCCCCGAGCTGGAGCGCATCCTCCCCGACCTCGTCTTCGCCGTGCTGATGCCGTACCTCGGCCCGGAAGCGGCCGAGGACGAGATGCGCCGGGTCGGCTAGAGCTAGACGCCCTCGCCGTGGCGGCCCTCGCCGCCGGCGAAGCGGGCGGCGCCACGAACCGCGACCTCGAGCACCTGGTTGCCGAGATCGCGCTCGAGCGCGAGTCCCTGCTCGAGCGGCAGGCCGAAGCCTTCGATCGCGCCGCGGCGATCGGCGAGCATCGTCTCCTGGGGGAAGGAGGCGATCCTCTCGGCCAGCTCAAGGGCGCGGTCGAGGTGGGCGCCCGGGGCGACGACCTCGTTGACGAGGCCGATCCGGTGCGCCTCCTCGGCCTCGACGGGACGGCCGGTGAGAATCAGCTCCAGGGCGCGGCCCATGCCGACGACGCGCGGCAGGCGCTGGGTGCCGCCGTCGAGCAGCGGCACGCCCCAGCGCCGCTCGAAGAGGCCGAAGGTGGACTGCGGGGTGGCGATCCGCATGTCGCACCAGAGCGCCAGCTCGACCCCGCCGGCAAGGCACCAGCCGTCGACCGCGGCGATCGCCGGCTTCGAGGGGGTGAGGCGGGTCGGCCCCATCGGCCCCGCGGGATGGGTGACGTCGAGGTTCATCGCTTTCAGGTCGGCGCCCGCGCAGAAGGCCTGACCGCCGGCGCCGGTGAGGACGAGGACGCGGGCGTCGTCGTCCGCCTCGAAGTCCTCCAGCCCTTGGCGAAACAGCTTCGCGGTGGCGTCGTCGACGGCGTTGCGGCGCTCGGGCCGGTCGATGGTCAGCACCGCCGCGGCTCCGACTCGCTCGTAGCGCAGCTCCTCCCCCATGGACAGGATCGTCGCACAGGAGGTGGGAGCGGGCAGGCTAGGCGTCGGCGAGACTCACGGGGCTGGCCGACAGCGCCCGGCTCCCGGATGCGCCCCGGTCGCGGGTCAGGAGGGCAGGCTCTCCATGACCGCCGGGAACGCTAGGCGGCAAGTCGGACGCTGACCGCCGTTCGGTCGAACGAAAACGCGACCGGTGGTGACGTTCGTAGCCTGCCTCGCGCGTAGCCTTCGCGCGTAGAAGCTCTTCCCGCCACCTTCGAGACTGAGTCCGCTTGGCTTCCGCGGCTCCGGTCTCTCCCGGTCGCAAGACGAACTTACGCCGGGGTCGGGCGGCGCGCAAGGGGCGTCCGACCCGCGTTTCCGCAAAGTACGGGGAAATGCCTCGTCCGAGTGCCCTTATACGGTCGCGCGCGGGATGAAGGGATGAGCGACGGGCTCGACGCTTCTCGCCGCAGGGCGCGCCGCAACGTGGTGCTGACGGCGGCGATCGCCGGCCTCGGCGGGCTGCTCTTCGGCTACGACACCGGCGTCATCGCCGGGGCGCTGCTCTTCATCAAGAGCGACTTCGACCTCAGCAGCTTCGAGCAGGGCGTGGTCGTCGCGGCGGTCCCGATCGGCGCAGTAGCCGGTGCGGCGTTCGCGGGGCCCGCCGCCGATCGCTACGGGCGGCGCTCGATGATCCTGCTCGCCGCCGAGGTCTTCATCGCCGGGGCGCTGGCCAGCTCCGCCGCGCCGGGCTACGAGATGCTGACGATCGCCCGCGTCGTGATCGGCGTCGCGATCGGGCTCGCCTCGGCCGCCGCTCCCGTCTACATCTCCGAGGTGGCGCCGCCGGAGAGCCGCGGCCGCCTGGTCAGCTTCTTCCAGCTCGCGGTGACGATCGGCATCCTCGTCGCCTACCTGGTCGGGCTCGCCTTCGACCACGTCGAAGGCTGGCGCTGGATGCTGGGGCTCGGCTGCGTACCGGCGCTGGCGCTCGCGATCGGCATGTGGCGGATGCCGCAGAGCCCACGCTGGCTGGTGATGAGCGGCGACGACTTCACGGCACGGGCGACGCTGGCGAAGATCCGGGTCGACGACCCGGACACGATCGACCGCGAGCTGGACGAGATCAAGGAGAGCCTCGACGAGAAGCCGGGCGCCTGGCGCGACCTGCTGCACCCGGTGGTGCGGGCGGCGCTCGTGGTCGGCGTCGGCCTGGCGGTCCTGCAGCAGGTGACCGGGATCAACACGGTCATCTACTACGCGCCGACGATCGTCGAATTCACCGGAGTCGAATCCTCGGCCGCCTCGATCCTCGCCGCGGTCGGGGTCGGGGTCGTCAACGTCGGGATGACGATCGTCGCGCTGCGCCTGCTCGACCGGGCGGGTCGTCGCTCGCTGCTGATGATCGGCGTCTCCGGCATGGTGGTGGCCCTCGTGGCCCTGGCCGGCGCCTTCCTCGGCGGCGGCGAGAGCAGCCTCGACTCGGCGATCGCGATCGGCAGCCTGATGCTCTACGTGGCCGCCTTCGCGATCAGCCTCGGGCCGATCTTCTGGCTGCTCAACGCCGAGATCTACCCGCTCGAGGTGCGCAGCAAGGCAGCCGGGATCGGGACGATGGCCAACTGGGCAGCCAACTTCGCCGTCTCGCTCACCTTCCTGCCCCTGATCGAGGCGCTCGGTCGCAGCGGCGCCTTCCTCTTCTACGCGGCGGTCGGGGTGCTGACGCTCATCTTCTGCTGGAAGCTGGTGCCGGAGACCAAGGGCAAGCGCCTGGAGGAGATCCAGGCCTTCTTCCAGGCGAGAGTCGACAAGACAGGCGCCGCCTCCTCTGCTCCCGCGCGGCCGCGCTAGTCACACCCGGCGATCTCGCGTCCGCGCTCCCGCGTCCGGGGGTGGCTCACTACCCTCTTCTTCGTGCGCATCGATCGAATCCTCTCGACTCGCTCGCCGGTCTTCTCGGTCGAGTTCTTCCCACCGAAGACGGCGGAGGCGACGGAGCAGCTCTACGCGACGGCGAGGAACCTGAGCGAGCTCGGCCTCGACTTCGTCTCGGTCACCTACGGCGCCGGCGGCTCGACCCGCGACGGCACGGTCGAGATCACGACGGCGCTGAAGGACGAGCTCGGCCTGGAGACGATGGCGCACCTGAGCTGCGTCGGCGAGAGCGCCGAGGGCCTGGCGGCGACGCTGGACCGGATCGCGGCGGCGGGGATCGAGAATGTCTTCGCCCTGCGCGGCGACCCGCCGCGGGGCCAGGAGGACTTCGTCCAGCCCGATGGCGGGCTGGGCAGCGCCGCCGAGCTCGCCGCCTTCATCGGCGAGCGCTGGGACTTCGCCGTCGGCGGCGCCTGCTTCCCCGAGGTTCACCCCGAGGCGCCCGACCTCGAGACCGACCTCGACTACCTGAAGACCAAGGTCGAGTCCGGCGCCTCCTTCCTGATCACCCAGCTCTTCTTCGACAACCAGGTCTACTTCGACTTCGTCGCCGCGGCGCGCGAAAAGGGGATCGAGGCGCCGATCCTGGCCGGCGTGATCCCGGTCGCGAGCTTCGCCCAGACCAAGCGGATCTGCGACCTCTGTGACGCCTCGATCCCGAGCCGGCTGGAGGAGGCGTTCCGCGCCGCCGACGGCGACGAGCGGGCCGAGTTCGAGCTCGGCGTGGCCTATGCGGCGCAGCAGTGCTCCGAGCTCCTGATCGCCGGCGCGCCCGGCATCCACTTCTACGCGCTCAACCGCGCGCCGGCGACACGAGCCGTGCTCGGCGCCCTGCGGGCTGCGCGACCGTGGGAGCGGAGCGAGGCCGGCCCGCTTCCGAGCAGGCCTCTCTGACTAAACTGCGTCCGGGTCGATGGCGAATCGCAGGGAGGAAGAGAGGGAGCGGCTCCGCCAGGCGCGGGAGCAGCGCGAAACGAAACAGTCGCGCTCCGACCGCCGGCGGCTGATGCTCGGCTACGGGATCGCCGGCGTGATCGGCGTGATCGTGCTGGTCGGGATCGTGGTCGCGGTCGTCTCCTCGCTCGGCTCCAACGACGGCGGCAAAGCCCACATCAACCTGGCCAGCGGCTCGACCAATGGCATCGAGCCCGACCTGCGCGAAGGCCCCGAGCCGCCGGCGGTGAAAGTCGCCGACATGAAAGAGGCGGTGAAAGGCGCCGGCTGCGACCTGCGCATGGAGCTACGGGACGAGGGCAAAAACCACCTGCCGGTGACGGCGACCGAACCCTCCTACTCGACCAACCCGCCCGTCTCCGGCGACCACGTCGAACCGCCCTACCAGGAGGCCGACGGCGCCTACAGCGAGTCGGTCAAACCGCTCTTCTACCTGCACAGCCTCGAGCACGGCCGGATGGCGATCATGTACAGCCCCGACCTCGACGAGGCCGCCCAGGAGGAACTGAAGGGCCTATACGACACGCTGTACGCGGCGACGCTGCTCTTCCCCAACGACAAAATGCCTTACGAGGTCGCGGCGACGACCTGGACCAACCTGATGGGCTGCGACGAGTACAAAGGCGCCGCCACCCTGGACGCGATCCGGGCCTTCGGCAAAGAGACCTGGGGCCAGTACGGCAACGAGCCGGTCGCGGCCTTCACCTTCACCGGGCCGAGCCCGGAATCGCCGGCGCTCAAATAGCGGCTCAGGCCGGAGCCCGGTAGAGCGGGAAGAACCCCGAGGGGGGGCGGCCGGCCGAGAGGCGCTCGTAGGCGTCCGGGTCGCAGACGACCTCCGAGGTGCGCCAGGGCCGCTCGCGGTTGGCGAAGCCGCGCTTGAACTCCTCCAGCCGGTCGCCGGGAGAGATGCCGCCGCCGAGGTTGAGCGGCAGGCCGAGCTCGGCGGAGAGCTCGACAAGCGCCGTGACGACGTTCTTCATCGGCGAGTCGCGCAGGGTGGCGTCGGTGCTGCCGCTGAGGTAGTAGTGGAGGAGGCCGTCGCTGGCGGCGGCGATCGAGGCGGCCGCCGTCTCACCGGCGGGGGAGCGGCAGAGCGCGAGCCAGGTGCGGGGCGACTCGAGGACGCGCTCGAAGTAGGCGGCGCCGAAGAAGTAGTGCGCGGCGGCGTCGGTGCGGCGCATCGTCTGCTCGTAGGCGGCGAGGAAGCCGGCGCGCTGTCCCGGCGTCGTCTCCGGCCCGGCGACGACGCCGACCTCGTAGCCGGCGCGGCGGTTCTTGTTGACCTGGTTGCGGTCGCTGGGACGGCTCTTGCGCGGCAGCGCCGGGTCGGCGATCTGGACGACGTTGCGCGCGGTGGCGCCGGCGAGCGGCGGCGGCTCGGCGAGCGTATGACGGATGAAGGCCGAGACGAGCCCTGTCCCCGAGAAGTCGATCGAGGCGGGGTCGACCGGCTGAAGCATTGACCCCCCTGCAGGGGGGTCAATCCTTCCGTGAGCCGCAAGGCCGGGGTATCCATAAGGGGAGATCGCGTCGTGCGGCTCCGTGCCGGGGATCTCGCGGACGATCAGCGGCGCCAGCAGCTCGGCGCCGCCGGCCTCGATGCGCAGCGTGTGGGTGACACCCTCGGCATCGAGGAAGGGGCGTGAGCGGAAGAAGTCGTCAGAGGCCGCGGCTTCGCCGCGATCCTCGATCAGCTCGGCCGAGGCGGTGGGTCCGCTCACGGGAAGAGGTCCGCCGCGGCAGCGCGGAACTCGTCGGGGAGAACGCCCCAGATCTCACAGTCGTCGGCAGGCCCATCGTCGCGGCGCAGGTGGCCGCGCATCGTCCCCTCGTGCTTCCAGCCGAGGCTGGTGACGGTCTTCTTCGCGATCTCGTTGCGGGCCGGAATGCGGCCGTAGACGCGGTGGGCGCCGAGCTCGTCGAAGGCCTTGGCGATGGTCAGCGCCTCAGCCCGGCGCCCAACCCCCTCGCCGCGCACTTCATCGCCGATCAGCGCCCCCAGCTCGGGCGCGGTCTGGCGGAAGAGGCCGTAGAGGGCAGTGAAGCCGACCGGCTCCTCATGGCCCTCGACCACGATCGCGTACTTGCGGTCCTCGCCCGAATCGTCGCCCGCTCGCCGCACCCAGCCTTCGGCGTCCTCCGGCGAGAACGAGTTGCGCTGCTCCATCAGCGACGCCGTCGCCCGCGGGTTGTTGAACCAGCGGTGCACCGCCGCGGCGTCGCCGGGCTCGAACCGGCGCAGTGAGACCTTCGACTCATCGCCCATGCCGGGAACCCTAGTCCGGGGCGAGGCCGTGGCCGGTGACCAGCAGCCAGGCGGTCTTGGCGAGGATGCGCAGGTCGAGGGTGGCGCTGCGGCGCTCGACGTACTCGACGTCGAGCTCGATCCGCTCCTCCCAGGGGATGCCGGCGCGGCCCTGGACCTGGGCCCAGCCGGTGATCCCGGGCCGGACCTCGTGACGGCGTTTCTGGTGCGGGGTGTAGTCCTCGACCTGGGCGGGGATGGTCGGGCGGGGGCCGACGATCGCCATCTCGCCGCGCAGCACGTTGACCAGGTTGGGGATCTCGTCGAGCGAGGTGCGGCGCAGGAGGCGGCCGGCGCGCGTGACCCGGGGGTCGTCGCGGGCGACGACCGTGCCGACCCCGACGGGATCCGAGCCGAGCACCATCGTGCGCAGCTTCAGCATCTCGAACTCGCGGCCTTCCCTGCCTATGCGCAACTGGCGGTAGACGACCGGCCCGCGGCTGCCCAGCTTGATCGCCAGTGCCGCGATCAAGAGGACAGGCGAAAGAATCGCCAGAGCGAGAGCAGCAATCGCGTTGTCGACGATTCTCGGCATTTCCTTACCAGGGGCGGATGTGATCAAGCAGATCAAGGACGCAGGGAGCGAAGCGTGCTCTGCACGTGAGCGACCGAGGACGCCGATATGCGCTGGTCATATCCGTCATCTGGTCCCGGGGGCCTTCTCCCAAGAACCCGGTGCGCCGCGGCGCCAGCGGTCCCAGAGGCCAGCGGCAATCGAGGCGGTCGTCATCGCGTAGTAGCGCGCCACGCGCAGCGGGGCCCATCCCCAGCTGCCGCCGAGCAGGGCCGCGAAGACGAACGCGACCTGCAGCGCGTAGGTGGCGACGTACAGGGGGCCCTGGCCAAGCAGGAGGAGGTTGGAGAAGAAGGCCAGCAGGTGCAGGAACGGGGACAGGTAGCGCAGCAGCCGGTGCGAGAAGAGCTCGAAGGCGTAGAGCGGCGAGTAGCCGCGGGGGCGCAGCATCCCCTCGCGGACGACGATGTCCCAGAGGCCGACCATCATCCGCCGCTTGCGGGCGAACTCGCCCTCCAGCGTCGGCGTCATCTTCTCCTCGGCCTGGGCGGCGGGGACGTACAGCGAGCGCAGCCTGCGCTTCGCCAGCTCGAAGGGGAAGGAGAGGTCGTGGCTGGCGGCGGCGGGCAGCGGGATGTAGGCGTCGGCGCGAACCGCGTAGATCGCGCCGTTGCCCGCCGTGACCCCGGCCAGGCTCGACTCCATCCCCCGCACCGCCATCTCGTAGCGCCAGTAGGCGCCCTCGAGGTTGTCGCCCTCGGCGGAGAGGAAGCGGACCTGGCCGCAGACATAGCCGACCGCCGGGTCGGCGAAGGGGCCGACGAGGCGACGGAGGGCGTCGGGGCTCCAGAGGCTGTTGGCGTCGGAGAAGGCGAGGACCTCGCCCGAGGCCTGCTCGGCTGCCGCGTTCTGGGCGGCGAGCTTGCCGCCGCGCGGCAAGTCGAGGACGAGGTCGGCGCCGGCGGCGCGGGCGCGCTCGACGGTGGCGTCGCCGGAGCCGTCGGAGGCGACGATCAGCTCGAGGCGGTCGCGCGGGTAATCGAGGGCGAGCGCGTTGGCCACCTTGTCCTCGATCACGTCCTCCTCGTCGTAGGCGGCGACGATAAGTGAGACGCGCGGCAGCTCGCCGGCCGTCGCGCTCGGCTTCCGCCGGCGCGCGCGGCGCAGGCGCACGAGCAACCAGAGCAGCAGCGGGTAGCCGACGTGCGTGTAGACGATCAGGCCGGCGCTGAGCCAGAAGATCACGGCGAGGACGGTCAACGGCGGGCCTCCAGCAGCTCCTCGTAGAGGGCCATCGTCTGGCGAGCGACCTCGTCCCAGGAGTAGGGCCCGGCGGCGGCGGTCCTTGCGGCGGCGGCGAGCTCGTCGCGGGCCGGCTCGTCGCCGACCAGCTCGGTCAGCGCCTTGGCGAGGGCATCCGGGTCCTCCGGCGGGACGAGGCGCCCGGCGCCGCTGGCGGCGACTTCGGGGAAGCCGCCGACTTCGCTCAGGACCAGCGGCTTGCCGAAGGCGAGGCCCGTGTAGAGCACCCCCGAGTGCTCGCCGTCGCGGTAGGGGAGGACGACCAGGTCGGCTCGCCGGAAGATCGCCGGGATCTCGGTGTCCTCGACGAAGCGGGTGACGAAGCGGACTCGGCCGGGCGCCTCGGCGGCGAGCTGGCGCAGCGGCTCGACGTCCATGCGCGGGTTGCCGACGATCCAGAGCTCGGCTCCCCGGATCCGGCGGAACGCCTGGAGCAGAGTGTCCAGCCCCTTGTAGGGGCGCAGCAGGCCGAAGAAGAGGACGACCGGGCCCTCGGCGCCCTCCAGCTCCGCCGGCAGCGGCTTCTCCTCGAGCAGGCGGGTGAGGTAGTCGAAGGCGCCGTGATGGACGACGCGGACGCGCTCCGGCTCGAGCCCGACCTGCTCGCGCAGGCGCGTGGCGCTGTGCTCGGAGTGGGCGACGACCGTGTCCATCGCACCGAAGACCCGCCGCGCGGCGGCTCGCTGGCGGCGGCTCGCCTGCGGTGGCAGTACGTAGTGCGCGGTCATCACCCGCGGGCGAGTGGGGGGGATCAGCAGGCGGTCGAGCCGGGGCACGGTCAGCCACTGGTAGTGGACGAGGTCGGCGGCCGCGCGACGGCGGAAGCGCAGCATGTCGGCGGCGTGCTCGGCCAGCTTGAAGGCGCGGCGGGCGCGAGCGTCGAGGCCGCGGCTGGAGCTCTGGCGGTAGAAGCCCTGCTCGACCCTGTAGCCGTCGGCCGGCGGCACCGGCCCGTAGAGGAAGCGACTGGTCAGCAGCTCGACCTCGGCGCCGGCGCGGGCGAGCGCCGCCGCCAGCGAGCGGTCGTAGGGCGGCGTGAAGGCCGACGGGTCGACGAGCTGCACCCTCATCATCAAGTTTCGCGCTTCGCTCCCTCGCGAAGGATCATGCATGCACGCTTCGGTCGCTCCGCGCTCATCGGGCGGATTATCGTGACCTGCTTGGCGCCCAAGCTCTCCTACTGCGTTGTGAACACCAACGGCCGCGAGGACCTGCTCGCCTGCCTGGGCGCGATCGAGGCGACCCACCCCGTGGGGACCGAGGCGGAGATCCTCGTCCTCGACAACGCCTCCGGTGACGGCTCGGCCGAGGCGGTTCGGGCGTGGGAGGCCGCTCGCGGCGAGCGCCGGGCCGGGCCGCTGCGCCTGATCGAGTTGCAGCAGCGCACCGGCAAGGCGGAGAACGACTCGGCCCTGATGCGCGAGGCGCAGGGCGCCTACTGCCTGCTGCTGAACGAGGACTCCGAGCTGCGCCCTGGGGCGACGGCTGCCCTCCTCGCCGCGCTCGAGGCCGACCCGGACGCGGCGGCGGCAGGCGCGCAGCTGCTCGACTCGGCCGGTCGCCCAGTCCCCTGCGCCTGGCGCTTCCCCAGCGTCGGCACGGCGGCGATCGGCGCCGTCTTCCTGCACCGCCGGCTCACGGTCCAGAGCGAGGGCGCGGCGACCCGGCCGGTCGACTGGGCGCAGTCGAGCGCGCTGCTGGTGCGGCGTGAGGCGGCTGCCGAGGTCGCCTACATGGACCCCGAGTTCTTCGTCTACTACGACGAGTGCGACTTCGCCAAGCGCCTGCATGACGCCGCTTGGCGCAGC